>ENA-UOOA01000504-UOOA01000504.1-human-gut-metagenome-genome-assembly--contig:-P61old-NODE-504-length-80996-cov-315.991253_pt1 | contig 80996 bp, 58 predicted proteins | sample MGYA00242467_ERZ724014 | MGnify/ENA metagenome assembly ERZ724014 | reverse complement strand
GCCGATACGGCGAGCGAGGTGCGGCAGCTGCTAAGCCAAAAGCGCAGATAATACTTTGTGTATTATCGAGCATTTTGGCAACGCAGATGCCGTGCCGCAGCCGCCGGAGCGGTGCTTAAGCCGTAAGGCGGGAATTATGCGGTGTTGCCTTAGGAGAGAAGAGAGAGGAGAGAGGCACCAAGGTGGAAGTGCGGCTGAAGGAGAAGATACCCGGTGTGTTCTGGCCCGTGCATCAGGCGATACGGCGCGGCGAGGTGACCGAAATCGTGGCCAAGGGCGGACGCGGGTCCGGTAAGTCGAGCTATCTTTCGATGGAGCTGGTCTGGCAGCTGCTGCGCCACCCGGACTGCCACGCCGTGGTGCTGCGCAAGGTCGGCGGCACGCTGCGCAACAGCGTGTACAACCAGATCGTATGGGCCATCGGGGAGCTGGGGTGCGCGGGGTATTTCCGCTGCACGGTCAGCCCGATGGAGTGCACCTATCTGCCCACCGGGCAGAAGATCTTATTCTTCGGGACGGACGACCCGGGCAAGCTCAAGAGCTTAAAGCTGCCGTTCGGCGCTGTGGGCATTTGTTGGTTTGAGGAGCTTGACCAGTTCGACGGCCCCGAGGAGGTGCGCAACGTCGAGCAGACCGTGCTGCGCGGCGGCAGCTGGACGCTGACGTTAAAGAGCTTCAACCCGCCGGCCATGGCCCGCAGCTGGGCCAACCGCTACGCGCTGGAGACCCGCCCCGGCAAGCTGGTGCACCATTCGACCTACCGCGATCTGCCGCGGGCCATGCTGGGCGAGCGGTTCTGGGCCGACGCCAAGCACCTGCAGCGGACGAACCCGGCGGCGTTCCGCCATGAGTACGGCGGCGAGGTCGTGGGCAGCGGCGCGGCGGTGTTTGCCAATTTGCAGCTGCGGGCCGTGCCGGACGACGAGCTGGAACGGTATGACCGCGTCTACTACGGCGTGGACTGGGGCTGGTACCCCGACCCCTGGGCCTACAACGCCGCGGCCTACGATGCGGCGCGGCGGGTGCTGGTGATTTTTGACGAGCTGACGCGCAGCCGCACGCCGAACCGCGAGACGGCAGAGCTTTTGCTGGCGCGCGGCGCGGGCACGGACGGCCCGCTGACAGCGGATGCCGCCGAGCCGAAATCCTGCGCCGACTACCGCGCCGCCGGGCTGCCCTGCCGCGCGGCCCAGAAGGGCCCCGGCAGCGTGCGCGAGAGCATGAAGTGGCTGCAGGGGCTGGCGGCGATCATCATTGATCCGGTGCGCTGCCCGGCCACGGCGGCGGAGTTCAGTGAGTACGAGTACGAGCGCGACCCGCGGACGGGCGAGGTGCTGCCGGGCTACCCCGACGTGAACAACCACCACATTGACGCGGTGCGGTACGCGGTGGAGGGGGTGTGGAGAAGGAGAGGAAGCTAAAATGTGTTGCACATGTAGGGGCCGCACATGTGCGGCCCGCAGCCTGGCGAAAACGGACGCTTGTAGGAAGGCCGCGGGCCGGGCATGCCCGGCCCCTACCGCGTGGCAATGAAGAAAGGAGAGGATGATTTGCAATCCTATTTGGAACAGGCATTTGGGAAAAGTGACGTTACATCTGTCAAAATGCGGGCGGCGGTGCGGGAATGGTTTGATCTGTACTACGGCGTGCCGCGCGCGGGCGAGGATACCGCGCCCCGTGTGGCGGCGCTGATCGTCGGCAAGCTCTGCCGCACGGTCTTTGCCGAGTACGAGACCCGCCTGCCGCCCGAGGCACCGGACCCGCTGCGCCGCTGCCTGTCGGCGCTGAACGCGGCGGCCAAGACCGCGATGCAGTACGCGCTGGTGGGCGGAGAGTGTCTGCTGAAACCGGTGCCGCGGGACGGGGCGTTCGACTTTGCGGCCATCCGGCGCGACTGCTACGTGCCGCTGGCCCGCGACGCCCACGGCAGCCTTCTGGCCGTCGGCACGATGGAGCGGCACAGCGTCGATGGGCGGCAGTACGCCCTTTTGGAGCGCCGCACCGCGGGCGCGGACGGCCTGACCATCGAAACGCGGCTGTTTGAGCTGAACGGCCAGACATTGGGCCGCTGTGTGCCGCTGGCCACGCTGCCCGCCTGTGCGGAGCTGGTCCCGCAGCTTGTGCTGCCGGGGGTGCAGGGCGTCGGGCTGGCCGTGCTGAAAACGCCGCTGATGAACTGTGTGGACGGCAGCACCGACGCGGTCAGCATCTACGCCCCGGCGGCGGGGCTGCTGCACGCACTGGCCCGCTGCGAGGAGCAGCTGAACGCCGAATTTGCGAACGGTGCGTCCCGCGTTTTTGCGTCGGAGGATCTGCTGCGCCCCGATGCCCAGGGCCGACGTGTGCTGCAGGACGATCTGTTTGTCGGCCTGCCGGACGACCCGGCCAACGTCGGCGTGACGGTCTACAGCCCGGCATTGCGGGAGGGCAGCTATCTGGCCCGCAAGCAGGATCTTCTGCGCGGGTGTGAGAGCCTGCTGGGCCTGCGCCGCGGCATTCTGAGCGAGGTCGAGACCCCCGCCGAGCCGCGCACGGCAACAGAGATCACCGCAACGTCGGTGGACTACGACCTGACGATCCGCGACCTGCAGAGCGCGTGGACGGATACGGTGCAGCAGGCCATGGCGCTGTGCAGTGCGCTGGGCGCGGTGTACGGGCTGGACGGTCTGCCGCAGACCGCAGCCCCGGCTATCGACTGGGGCGACGGTGTTTTGTATGACCGTGCGCGTATCTGGGCCGAGCAGCGTGAGCTGGTGGACGCGGGGCTTCTGCGCCCCGAGCTGGCGCTGGCGTGGTATTTTGATTTGCCGCATGAGACCGAGGCGGAGCTGGCAGAGATTCGCCGCCGGTTTATGGGCGATGCAGGGCGGGCGCAATGAGCCTGCCCTACGATGCTGCAGAAAGTGAGGTGAAATACAATGGAGAACGAGCAGAACAAGCCGATGCAGACCCCCGCGCCCTATGCCGCGGGGACCGGCAGCGTGCCGGTAGCGCTGGACCGCGACGCCTTTGCGCGGATGGGATACCGGGAGAGACTGGCGCTGAAGAAGGAGAACCCGGAGGTTTATAAAGAGTTGAGGAAGTGAGGGGCGGCGGGAGGAATCCCTCCGCCTCGCTTACGCTCGGCACCTCCCTTTGACAAGGGAGGCTTGTAGGGGGCGGCGTCCTCGACGCCCCGCGGGAGGGGGAAAGCCCTCCCCTGCAAATTACGTACACGGGAGTTTGTAGGGCGGCCAGCCCTCTGGCCGCCGCGGCGGGGTCAAGACCCCTCCCCGCAAAGCAAACTGATAAAGGGGCGACCAACAAAAAGCCGGCGGGCCGGCATGCAGCCCCTACCGTACAAAAGTAAAAACAAAAAAAGGAGAAACTATATGTCTGATTTCATCACGAAGCTGTCCGAACTGATCGACCCTGAGGTTATGGGGGATATGGTGTCCGCGCGCATCCCGAAGAAGCTGCGCGTGGCACCGTTTGCCAAAATTGACGATACGCTGCAGGGCGTGCCCGGCGATACCATCACCGTGCCTGCCTACACCTACATCGGCGATGCCTCCGACGTGGCCGAGGGCGGCGAGGTCGCCATTGAGAAGATGACGACCTCCACCCGCAAGGCCACCATCAAAAAGGCCATGAAGGGCATCGGCCTGACCGACGAGGCCGTGCTGTCCGGCTACGGCAACCCGGTGGGCGAGGCCAACACCCAGCTGGCGCAGGCCATTGCCGCCAAGGTCGACAATGACTGCATGGACGCTTTGCAGACCGCAAGCCTGATCTATGACGGCAGCCAGGCCCAGATCAGCTACAACGCCATCGTCGATGCTGTTGACCTGTTTGAGGAGGAGATGGGCTGCTCCGACAAGGTGCTGTTCATCCACCCGAAGCAGGTCACCCAGCTGCGCAAGAACCCCGACTTCCTGAGCGCTGACAAGTACACGCCCGGCGTCAGCCTGACCGGCGAGATCGGCATGATCGCGGGCTGCCGCCTTGTGCCCAGCAAGAAGGTCCCGCTGGCCGAAGGCGTCTATGCCTGCCCCATCGTCAAGCTGGAGGCCGACCCCGAGGTTGATGACGAGATCCCGGCGCTGACCATCTACCGCAAGCGCGAGGTCAACATTGAGACCGAGCGCAAGCCCAAGACCCGCACCACCGAAATCACGGCGGACGAATTTTATGTCGCTGTGCTGTCCAATGAGGCTAAGGTCGTGCTGGCAAAGTTCAAGGCGTAAGGGGGCGTGCGCGTGCCGGATTATACCTTTTACGTAGAGGATTACCTGGGCGAGGACATCCCGGAGAAGGAGTTCCCCCGCTTCATCAGACGCGCCGGGGACGAGCTGCGCCGTATGCGGGAGATGTACGCCGTGGCCCCGCGCCAGGGGCTGGACCCGGAGCTGGCCGAGAGCATGGCGCTCTGCGCTGTGGCCGACGCAATGTATGAATTCGCGCAGGAGGACGAAGCCCGGGGCATTGCGAAGGTGAGCGTCGGCAGCGTGAGCGAGACCTACACCGCGCCGCCCGAGCTGTGCTCCCGCACGCTGGCAGACCGGGCGGCGCATTTCCGCCACGAGGCGGGCTACTATCTGCGGATCGGGCGGTGGCTGCCCCATGAATAAGCTGTACCGCGATACCGTGACGCTCTACCACGCCGACGCGGCGGCGCAGACCGTGGTGCGTACCGTACTGCGGGGCGTCTGCTGGCAGCAGGGCCGCCGGGAGCTGCCCGACGCAGGCGGCACACGCCGGGGCACGGCGCTGCTGGTGGTCATCCCGGAGACGACGGCCCGGTACGGCGCGGACTATACGCTGGCACCGGGGGACAGGCTGTTCCCCGGCGAGGGCCCGGCGCTGACCTGGGCCGACTGGCCGGGCTTTGTGCCCGCGGCGGTGGAGGGTGCGGCGCTGGTGCAGTACGTGCTGCCGATGCGGCTGCGCGGTAAACCGCACCATGTCGAGGCCGGTGCCTGGTGGAACGGAAGCGGAACGGGCGTGAGGAGCCTGACGAGGTGAGAATTTTTTTGGCTTCTCCCCCGGGGGAGAAGCTGCCGCCCGCAGGCGGCTGATGAGGGGCGAGCTTGCGTGGCCGAACGATGAACGGGAGGGCCGCGCGAAGTCTGCCCTCATCCGGCGCTGCGGCGCCACCTTCAGTCTACGCGCTAAAAGCCGCCTTCGGCGGTTGCGCTCCGACACGCGCTTGCGAGCGCAGCCCCTCGGGGAAGGCTTTAGAGAAGGAGGCAAACCATGCTTACAAAAATGACGGCCTTTCTGGCCCGGGCCCCTGCCCTGCAGGGGCTTTCTTTGACGGTGGGGGACGTTGGCCCCGCGCCGTACACGGCGGGGCTGTGGTGCCGGGGCATCACGGTGCTGGACCGGCGGGAAAACCTGCTGGGCCGCGTGACACAGCGCTGCCGGGCGGAGTTCACGCTGCGGCTCTGCCTGCCGCGCACCGATGCCGACAACGCCGCGCGGCTGCTGGATCTGCAGACCTGGGCGGCAGCGGAGAGCGCCGCAGGCCGCGGGCCGGTGCTGGGCAACGCGGGGCGCGAGGTCCTGCGCGCCGAGCAGGGCCGCATGGAGCGCGCCGACGCGGGCGGCACGGCGGTCTACACCGTGCGTTTACAAGCGGAATACACACAAGTTTATACGGAGGAAACCACATGAAAATTGAACGAAAGTACATGGCCCACTACCTGAACGCCGCCTTTGGCAGCGGCGAAGCCAGCTACACCCGCCTGGGCAGCGATCTGGAGGAATACTCCCCCGAGCTGACCGCGAACGTGGAGAAAAAGTCGAATATCGTCGGTGAGACGACGGTTACGATCAACGGCTACCAGAAACAGGGCGAGGTCAGCCCCTACTACGCCGAGCCGGGCGCCCCGCTGTTTGAGCGTCTGCAGGCCATCATCGACGGCGATCTGGTGCTGGATGACCTGAAAACCGACATCGTCGAGGTCAAGCTCTGGGACAAGGACACGGCGGGGGCGTACCCCGCAGTGCGCGAGGAATGCTACATCGAGGTCGTCAGCTACGGCGGAGACACCACCGGCTACCAGATCCCGTTCAACGTGCATTACACCGGCGTCAAGACGAAGGGCACGTTTGACCCGGCAGCCAAGAAGTTTACGCAGGCGTGACAGGCAAAAGAGCGGCTGCCGGAAGGCTGCCCCTCATCCGGCGCTGCGGCGCCACCTTCCCCAGAGGGGGGAAGGCTTTGAAGAAAGGAGAGTACGATGGAGCTGAACATTGACACCGGCGTGGAGGAATTCCGCGTCAACGGGCACGGGGTGATGCGCTTTAACCCGGCAGACCCGAACCTCTACCACCGCTTTTTTGCGGCGGGGGCAGAGCTTGACGGCTATGACGCCGCGCTGACAAAGGCGCTGGCAGCGCTGGACGGCGACGAGCAGCAGCGCGCTGCGGCGGGGCTGGCCCTGCTGAACGAGTACGACGGCAAGATCAAGAAGCTGCTGACCGGCATCTTTGGCGCGGAGAACGACTTTGACGCGATCCTGGGCGGGGTGAACCTGGCGGGTGTCGGGGCCAACGGCAAGCGTGTGGTGCAGAACCTTTTGGAGGCGCTGACGCCGATCCTGCGCGAGGGCGCCGAGCGCCGCCTGACCGCTGCCGCCGATGCCGCCGCAGCCCGGGCCGATGCCGCCCGCGCCGAGCGGGGCACAGTATGACCGGGGCGTGGGGACTGCCGATGCAGGCGGAGCTGGGCGGCGTGCGGTATGCCATCCGCAGCGATTACCGCGACGTGCTGGAGCTGCTGCGCTGGTTGAACGGCCAGGCCGACCCGGCGCTGGACCAGAGCGAGCGCTGGTACGTGGCCATGCGGCTGTTCTACCCGGAGTTTGCCGCACTGCCGCAGCCGCTTTGGCCCGATGCCACGCAGTTTTTGACGGAGTTTTTGGCGGCAGGCCGCCGCGAGCAGCCCCGCCCCGGCCCCGCGCTGATGGACTGGCAGCAGGACGCACCGCTGATCGCCGCGGGCATCAGCAAGGCCGCGGGGCAGGATGTGCGCACGCTGCCCTACCTGCACTGGTGGAGCTTTCTGGCGTGGTTCGATGCCATCGGCGAGGGGAGCTTTGCGACGGTGGTGGCCATCCGTGATAAGCTGCGCCGCGGCAAGCGGCTGGAAAACTGGGAGCTGGACTATTACCGCACCCACCGCGCCGTGGTGGAGCTGCGGGGCGTGGAGAGCGCCGAGGAACAGGCGGAGAAAAAGCGGCTGCTGGAATTGCTGGGGGGATGAGAAATGCAGGAGATAACCTTTGACGAGCTGTCAACGCTGAAGCAGCCCTCGGCGTCCCTGCGCACGGCGCTGGATAAAATTTCTGCGGCGCTGGGGAGCGTGGGCGACGCCGGGCAGCAGGCGCGCAGCGTTGTGGACGAGCTGCGCGTGTCGCTGCGGGCTGCGGCGGCACAGAGCGTGAAATCGGCCCGCAGTCTGGCAAAATTTGACGAGATCAACCGCCTGTCCGCCCCGGCGGAGGACAAAACGGCGGCGCCGGAAAAGCAGCAAAAGGCCGCGGCGAAGGCCGAGAAGGCCGCAAGATCCACCACCGGCACCGCGGCACGCCGCAGCGGTACAGCGGGCAGCGACCTGAGCGGCCTGACGGCAGTCTGGCAGAGCGTGCTGGAGAGCCTGCGCGGTGCGTGGGCGGATTTCTGGGCGTACCTGCAGGAATTTTTTGCACCGTTCGCCGCGGCGTGGCAGACGGTTTGGCAGGGGCTTTCCGCGGCGGCAGCCGGCGTATGGGAGCAGCTCTGCGCGGCGCTCTCTACGGTGGTCCGGCCCGCGCTGGCGCTGCTGGATACGGTCTGGCAGGGACTTTGGGCGGGCATGGAGCAGGCGTGGGCCGCCTACGGCCAGCCGATTCTGGACGGCCTTGCGCAGGGGTGGCAGAACGTCGTCGGCATTGTTTCGGCGCTGTGGAGCGAGGTGCTGCAGCCTGTGCTGGTGCAGCTGTTTGACCTGCTGGGTGCGCTCTGGACTGCGCACCTGCAGCCGCTCTGGAACGAGCTGACGGCGTGCCTCGGCGCGGTGACAACGCTGCTGCTGACGCTGTGGAACACCGTGCTGGCCCCGTTTGTGCAGTGGCTCATCACGGCGCTGGCCCCCGTGGCCGTGCAGGTGTTTGCGGCGCTGGGCACGGCGGTGACCGGTGCGGCGGGCATCATTGCGGACGGCATCACGATTGCGTTGGCGGTGCTGCGCGGTATGGCCGACTTTTTGACCGCCGTGCTGCGGGGCGAGTGGGATGCTGCCTGGGCTGCGATGGCCGCGACGGTCTCTACCGTGTGGGGGCGCATCGTCTCCATTGTGCAGACGGCGGTCTCCACAGTGCTGGGCGTTGTGCGCAGCATGGTCGCGGCCATTGCGGCGGCCATCAACGGGCTGCTGTCGGCCATCGGACATGCCAAAAGTATGGCGGGCAGCGTACTGGGCGGCGCGGGCAAGCTGATCAGCAGCCAAAGTGCGCTGCCCGGGCTGGGCTACGCGGAATCGGTGCCGGTCCCGGCGCTGGCGCAGGGGGCGGTCATCCCGCCGAACCGCCAGTTTTTGGCGATGCTCGGTGACCAGACAACCGGCACGAACGTGGAAGCGCCGCTGGCGACCATCAAGCAGGCCATGGCGGAGACGCTGGCCGGCTGGCAGGGAAGCGCGGACGGCCAGCCCATCAACATTTACATCGGCGAGGAACTGCTGGACAGCGTCATCGCCAACAGCCAGAATCGCCGCGCCCTGCGCAGCGGCGGGAGGTGAAGCGTGGAAATTCTGAACATTGACGGCACGGCGCTGCCCGCGCCGAGTGCGTACAAGGTGCAGCTCTCCGATCTGGACAGCAGCGGCACGGGCCGCACCGAGGACGGCGTTCTTGTGCGGGAGCGGGTGCGCGGCGGCGTGGCAAAGATCAGCGCCGGCTGGGCGGCGCTCTCGACGGCGGACTGCGCCAAGGTGCTGAACGCCACAGCCCCGGACAGCATGACCGTGCAATATTTTTTTGGCGGCGTGCGCACGGCGAAGATGTACGCCGGGGACCGCACCGCCGACCTGAAGGCCGCCCGCGACGGGCAGGCCGTGTGGGAGGTGGCGGTGAATCTGATCGAGTTTTAATGCAAAATTATGCAGGTGGTAGGGGCCGGACATGTCCGGCCCGCGGCCTTACCGCAACAGGCCGTCTATGGGACAGCTGCGGGCGGGCATGCCCCGCCCCTACGATGTGAAGGAAACGAGGTGAGTGACAATTTATTCCGTATCGGATGCCTACAAAACCGCGATCCGCGCGCGGACGCGGACCGACCGGGTGACGGGCACGCTGACGCTGACAAACGGCACGGTGCTGAATCTGGACGCGGCAGACCTCATGAGCGGGTCGCTGACGCTGGACAACCAGTGCGTCACGGGGGAGGAGCTGGCCTTTGGCTGCGCCTACCTCGGCCAGGCGGCGCTCAACCTGCGCACCGACCTGAGCCGCCATGCGTTTTACGGCGCAAAGCTCGTGCTGCACTACGGCCTGCAGCTGCCCGGCGGGCGGTGGGAGACCGTGCCGCTTGGCGTTTACACGGTGGCCGAGGCCGAGCGGCGCGCGCTGTATGTGAGCATCAAGGCCTATGACAACATTCTGGCCTTGCAGCAAAAATACGATGGTACGACGATGCAGGGCACGGCCTATGCGTTGCTGGGGCAGATCGCGGCGGCCTGCGGGCTGACGCTGGGCCAGACAGAGGCTGAGATCGGCGCGCTGAACCCGAACGCTGCCCTCGTCTGCCAGCTGAGCGGCGCGGACGGCCTGTCTACCTGGCGGGAGTGCGCCGCCGCTGTGGCACAGCTGGTGGGCGGCTTTGCGGCGGCGGACCGCGCGGGGCGGCTGGTGCTGCGCACCTTTGCCGAAAAGCCCTGTGCCGCGCTGACCGCGGCGGCGTGCAGCGAGGCGGCGGTCTCGGATTTTGCCTGCCACTACGCGGCGCTGAGCATCGAGACCGACGACGGCAGCTTTGCCGCGGGCCGCAGCCAGGATACCGGCCTGACGATGCGCATTTCCAACATGACGCTGGCCGAAAAGGGTCTGCCCGCCACACGGCAGCAGATCACCGACAACCTGTTTGCGGCGCTGCAAAGGCTGGACTACGTCCCGGCCACCGTGACGATGCCCGGCGACCCGGCGTTTGAGCCGGGGGACCGTGTGGCGCTGCCGATGGAGGACGGCACTGCGCCCGAGATGCTCGTGACGCATTTCGTCTGGCGCTACCGCGGGCGGCAGACCTTAAAGGGCGTGGGCCGCAACCCTTACTTAGGCGGCACAACGGACGGCGCGACGGAAAAAGCGCTGCGCCGCTTACAGAACAGCGCCGAGAGCAAGCGGATCGTGTATTACAGCTTCACGAACCCGGCGGAGCTGGCGGTGCAGACCGTGGAGACGCCCGCCGTGGCAATTGCCTTCACGGCGGTGGAGGAGACGAGCGCTATGTTCCTGGCGCAGCTGCTGCTGGACGCAGCGCCCGACACCGGCAAGGTACTGACGCTGACCGTGCGGTACTATATAAACGACGTGCCTGTGGAAAATTTTGCGCCACAGCAGCGGCTGGAGACGGGCGCACACACGCTGGCGCTGTTCTACCCGTTTGCGTCGGTGGAGGCCGGGACGGTCACGCGGCTGTCGGTGCGGCTGGTCTGCGCGGGCGGCACGGTGAAGATCGCGCCCTACGGCATCAAGGCCACCGTGACCGGGCAGGGCATGGCGAGCGAGACGCCGTGGGACGGCACGCTGGAATGTGAGGAGACACTGCTGCCGATTGCAATAAAAGCACGCAGCATCAATGTATAAAACGAAGGGAGCGGATGCAATGACCCTGCACGGTCATACGCGCATTGAACTGACCGATGTGCACACCGGCGCGGTGGAGGTGGTGGAAAGCGATAATCTTATCACCAACGCAGTGTCGGATATTTTTAACGGCTACGGCGGCAGCCTGAACAAGGCCATGCTGCTGTGGCGCGGCGACCAGGGGTACACGAATGCCCCGAAGGATCTGGTGACGATGTTTTACGGCGGCCTGCTGCTGTACGACACGCCGCTGGGCAGCGACCCGGCCACGTTGTTTGCCCCGGCGGGCGCGGGCGTTGTGGGCACGGCGATGGCCGGGCAGGTCAACGCGACCAAAAACACGGTGCGCGGCAGCGCCAACCTGACCGAGACGAAGATCGATCCGTGGAGCGGCGTCGTGACCTACGTCTATGAGTTCGCGACGAGCCAGGCCAACGGCGTCATCGGCTCGGTCTGCCTGACCCACCCGATGGGTGCGTACTACTCCGAGATGATCGACGCGCCGGACGCGGCTTCCTGCAACGCGGACCGGCTCGGCTTTGGCGGGGCGCTGGGCGGTGACCAGCTGCTGACGGGCCTTTTGGCCAAAACGACCTACCCCACCGACGAGAAGGGGGTGCTGCTCTACGCCGACCCCGAGGCGGATGAGGCCGTGGCCGGGTATCTGAACGCCGACGAGGGCGTGCTGGAGCTGCGGCATCATGCGCTGGGGCTGAAAACGCTGGACCTGTTCCGCCGCGACCCCACCGGCCTGTGGGACAGCCTGCGGAGCACCGACACGTTGGATGTGGCGGGCTTTTTGCAGGTGGATTCCTCCGCCGGGGAGGACTACTGCCGCATCTGCTTTGACGCGGAGGCGGATAAAATCTATCTGGTGTCTGCGCCGGAGGTTGACTACATTGACGCAATGGGCGTTGTAAAAATACGTGAGTACGACAGAAAAACGCTGGCGGCAAAGGACTACACCGTGCCGAACAACACCGGCGTTGACCTGCAGTCCTTCATCAGTGAGAACCGCGGCACGCCGCTGAACGGCACGGTCTACGGCGGCAGCCTTTACATGGTCCAGGACCAGGCTGAGCAGATCTATCGCTTTCCGCTGGCTGACCCCACCGATGTGCAGGCCGTGACGATGCACGGCGACGACATGGCCTACCTGTCCGACGCCCACGACGGGCGGCTGTACTGCTACTACCGCACCCGCGCCGTGGTGCTGAACACCGGGAAGAACGAGCTGTTCTCCTGCGAGGCGGCGGGCTACGACAACACGACGTCGGGCTTTTCCACAACAGTGCCGGTGCTGGGCGAGCCGCTGACGCCGCTGCGCCGCTACTACGGCGACAGCCGCATCCGTACCGAGCGTGTGCTGCGGGCAAACTATCTGGCGACGATCAACGACCTGCCGAAGTCGGTGGAAAAGACCGCCGACAAGACGATGAAGGTCATCTACACCCTGCGCAGAGGAGGCTGAAGATGCAGCAGACAGGAATTTTTGCAGGCCGCACCGAGGTGCGCTGCCCCTACGCCCGCTGGGGCTGGACCCGCGGCGGTGGCAAGGTCTGGCACGGCGGGCTTGACCTGGCCGGGCTGGACGACGCGACGATCCGAATGCCCTACTATAAAGGCAAGCGCATCACGGGCCGCGTGACCCGGGCGCGTATCGTCACGGACAGGCGCGACAAGACCTGGGAGTGGGGCTATTATGTGTGTGTTCAGCTGGACCGCGGGCAGACGCCCGACGCCGTAAACTTTTTGTATTTTGCCCACTGTGCGTCGCTTCTGGTCAAGGCCGGGCAGCGCGTGGCAAGCGGGGACGCGCTGGCTGTCATGGGCAATACCGGCAATGCGGCGCTGGCCGACCCGCCGTACAGGCACTGCCACCTGGAGGTGCGCGCCGTAGCGGGCGGCGTCGGGCTGGACCCGACGGTGTATGCGGGGTGCGAGAACGCTGTCGGCGTGTACGGCGCGGCGGGACGGATGCAGGTCATCACAGTGGGGCCGGTCACCCAGGGCGATGCGGACGCGGTTTTGGAAGTCTGCCGGGCCCGCGGGCTGGTGGATGCCGGACTGTACAGAAGTGAATGGAAGGATGCTTAATGCAGAAACGAAATCTGTTTGTCAGCGGCAAGGCCGTTGTGGCGGCGGTGTGCGGGGCGTTCACGGCAGCGTTCGGCTGGCTGGGCTGGCTTGTTGTGGCGTGGGCCGCCTGCATGGCGCTGGACTGGGTCAGCGGCAGCGCCGCCGCGGCCAGCAGGGGCGCGTGGTCGAGCGCTGCCGCCCGGGCCGGCATCTGGCACAAGGCCGGGATGGTGGTCGTTGTGCTGGTGTGCGCCCTGACCGACGCCGTGCTGGCGGTGGCCGTTGCCAACCTGCCCGGGCTGGGCCTTGAGGTGAACGGCGTGGTGCTGCCGGTGGTGCTGGTGTGGTACATTTTTACCGAGCTTGGTTCCATTGCCGAGAACGCCGCCGCCATGGGCGCACCCGTGCCCGGGTGGCTGGTAAGGATTTTGGCGCAGGGAAAGGAAGGGGCGAAAAAGTGAGGGGTGCGGCGGCGATGGCCGGAGGGGTTTTGCCCGTGAATGGGCGGCAGCTTTGCCTTCCCCCAAGTGGGGGAAGGTGGCCCCGCAGGGCCGGATGAGGGATGGGCTTGCGAAAAGCAGAGCGCGAACGGGGAATCACCGCAGGGCTGCCCCTCATCCGCCCTCGGGCGGGGCCTCGGGCACCTTCCCCCAAGGGGGAAGGCTGACAACGTGAACCTGCGAGTCGGTAAAAAAGAAGGGGTATCTGTCGCATGAACGGCAGATACCCCTTTTTTATTTTGCTTACAGGTAATTTTTCAGGTCGCTCTTGTTCGTGGCGCAGCGCTCGGCGGCCTCGCGGGTGATGCGGCCTGTGCTGACAAGGCGGGCCAGGTCGGCGTTCAGGCTGTGCATACCAAGGGCTGCGCCGGATTGCAGGATGCTCGGGATCTGGTAGCACTTGCCCTCGCGGATCAGGTTTGCGACGGCGTCGGTGCCCACCAGAATCTCCGTGGCGGCGCAGCGGCCCTTGCCGACGGCCAGCGGCAGCAGCTGCTGGGTGATGACGCCGCGCAGCACGGCGGCCAGCTGGCCGCGGATCTGGTTCTGCGCACCGGCAGGGCAGACGTCGATGATGCGGTCAATCGTCTGCGCCGCGCCGATGGTGTGAAGCGTGCTCATGACAAGGTGTCCGGTCTCGGCAGCCGTGACGGCAGCGGAAATCGTCTCATAGTCGCGCATCTCGCCGACGAGGATGACGTCGGGGTCCTCACGCAGGGCGCTGCGCAGCGCCGAAGCAAAGCTGCGCACATCGGCGCCGACCTCGCGCTGGTGGATCAGCGAGCGGCGGCCCTGATAGACGTACTCGATGGGGTCCTCAATCGTGATGATGTGGTCGCTGCGCGTCTTATTGATGTGGTCGATCATGGCGGCCAGCGTGGTGGATTTGCCGCTGCCCGTGGGGCCGGTGACCAGGATCAGGCCGCGCGGCTCGTCAGCCAGCTTTGTCAGAACGGGCGGCATGGCCAGTTCCTCCAAGGTCGGGATGGAGTCGTTCAGCAGGCGCAGTGTGGCCGCGGCCCTGCCCTGCTGGTAAAAGACGTTCACACGGCTGCGGGTGCCGTCGGGCGCGACAAGCGCAAAGTCTGCGTCGATGCGCTCCGATGTGATGGCCTCGCGGTGGGCCTCGTCCATCAGGCTCAAAATCAGTGAGCGCGTCTCTGCCGCCGAAAGCTGGACCGGTGCCTCCGCCAGATGCCCGTCGATGCGGAACATCAGCGGCAGCCCCTCGGAGATATGAATATCGCTGGCCTTGCTGTTCCGCGCCAGCGCGGTGAGTTCATGGATCTGCATGGCAGTTACTCCTCCCGTCACTCCTCATAGAACGTGATCTTCAGCAGCTCCTCGGGGGTGGTTTCGCCCTCGCGGACGAGCTGCAGGGCGGCCTCGCGCAGGCTCGTCATGCCCTGGCTGCGGCGGGCGGCCTCGGTCAGCTGCGCCTGCGTTGCCCCGGCAGAAATCAGTTCGCGCAGCTCACGGTTGATGATGACCAGCTCGTGGATGGCGATACGCCCGCGGTAGCCCGTGCCGTTGCACTGGGTACAGCCCGTGCCGCGGCGCACAAACGGGATGTCAGGCCCTAAATAGGTGCGCTCCTCCGCCGTGACCGGCATCTGCTTGGCGCAGTGCGGGCAGACGCGGCGCATCAGACGCTGGGCCACGAGGCCCGCGACGGAGTTTGCGACCATGTACCGCTCGACACCCATATCCTCCAAACGGACAATGGACGACAGCGCGTCGTTTGTGTGCAGCGTTGAGAAAACCATGTGGCCCGTGATGGCCGCACGCACCGAGATGGATGCTGTCTCGGCGTCGCGCGTCTCGCCGACCATGATGACGTCGGGGTCCTGGCGCAGCAGGGCGCGCAGACCGCTCTCAAACGTCAGGCCGGCAATGTTGTTGACCTGCGTCTGGTTGATGCGGGCCAGGTTGCGCTCCACGGGGTCCTCAATCGTCGAGACGTTGACCTGCCGCTCGGCAATCGTCTGCAGGACCATGTACAGCGTCGTCGTTTTGCCGGAGCCTGTCGGTCCGGTCAGGTAGACGATGCCGTTCGGGCGGTTCAGCAGCGGCAGAAAGCGCTTGTAGGTCTCGTCGTTCATGCCGAAATGGTTGGCATTTTTGATGTAGGTGTTGCTGGACAGAATACGCAGAACGGCCTTCTCGCCAAAGACCGTCGGCAGGATCGAAACACGGACGTTGACGTCGGGGCCGGTCTCGAGGCGTGCGCGGAAGTGGCCGTCCTGCGGGATGCGGTGCTCGGCAATGTCAAGGTTTGACATGATTTTGATACGCGCGATCAGCGGCTGGTGCAAAGCACGCTGCAGCGTCACATAGTCAATAATGACGCCGTCGATGCGCATACGGACCTTCGTCTCGCCCTCGAACGGCTCGATGTGAATATCCGACGCCGTCGTCGTGACGGCACGCTGCACGAGGCTGTTCAGCAGACGGATGATGGGCGCGTCGAGGTCGCCGCCCTCGGCGGTCATGTCGATGGCCAGATCCTCGGTCTGGGCGGCGGCCATGTCGCTGTCGTTGGCGGTGCGGGCCGCCTTGCGGGCGCTGACCTCGGCGTAATAGTAGCGGATGGCGCGGCGCAGCGGCTCCAGCTCGGCCAGCACGATCTCCGGTTCGAGGCCGGTCAGCTGGCGGATGTCCTCAAGGGCGTAGTAGTTCAGCGGGTCGTTGGCGGCAATCGTCAGCGCGCGCGGACTCTGCGCAATCGGCAGCATATCGTACTTCTGCGCAAGCTCCTGCGGGACCTTCTCAACGGCGGTCACATCGACGTTGGTGTGCTCGATGTCGATCATTGTAAGCTGGAGGCGCTGGGCCAGTGCTTCCAGGACCTGACGCTCATTGACGTAGCCAAGCTCCTGCAAAGCCTGGCCGACGCGCAGGTCGCGGTGCTCTTTCTGGTAGGCAAGGGCGGTGTTCAGCTGGTCGGGCGTGATATAGCCGAACTCGATCAGAACGTCGCCGAGGCGGATGTTTTTCACGGCTGTACGCCTCCTTTGTCACAGAGGATCACGTTCAGGGATACATTGAACGCCGTGGCCGTCACGGCGCTGCCGTCGGTGTCAGCGAAGCTGCGGGTATCGATGGAGAAGGATACAAGCTGTACGGACGGGTAGTTCGCGGCCATGTCGTCCAGCATCGAAAGAAAATCACTGTCCTCACCCGTGCAGCAGAAGCTGATCGCCACGCTGCGGTAATAGCCCGGCTGGTCATAGTCCAAGATGAGGTCGGAGGCTAAGATCTGCTGCAAAATGGCGTTGCCCTGGGCCGTCGTGTCGGCGGTGTCGGCGGTGATGCTGTCGTCGTCACCGGCAAAGACGGACGCGGCTGCGCTGGGGGCAGCGCTCTGTCCGGCGTTCTCACTGGCGGTATAATAGGTAAGGCTCTGGGTCACGGGCTCGCCGATGGTCAGCGAGTCGGGCTGTAAATTGTGGTTCAGCTCCAGGCTTGTCACCAGCGTGTCCAGCTCGTCACTGCTCAGCAGGCTGTAGTAGCTGGCGTTGGCGGTCTGCAGTTCGCCCCAGTTGTTGTTTTTTTCGGCGGCGTAGGTGCCGGCCAGCATGATCGCATCCTGCATGGAGGTCTGGGCGTCCTGCGCCTCGCGCAGATCGGCGTCGGCCTGCTGGTGGTTCTCAAGGCCCGGAATCAGCAGGAACCGGACAAAAAGCACAACGAACGCCAGCATCAGAACGACGTACAGCAGAATTTTATCGCGCTTTGTCATTGGTGCAATTTCCATAGCGCCCTCCTTTACTGCTGCGGCGCTGCCAGCACACAGCGCAGATCGATGGAATAGCCGTCGTCATCGGCCTTGTAGCCGGTGTAGCTGACGGTGGAAAACACCCCGCAGTTCTGCAGGGAACGGATGTAGGCCGGAATGTCGATGACCTGGGAGGAGTTCGCGTTAAAGAGCAGCTCGCCCGTCGATGCGTTGTAGTCGGTGAACTGGATCGTGATGCCGGACCCGCCGGCAGCCTCGACCCGGTGCAGCAGACTGCTGGTCACGTCGGGATAGCTGTTCAGCAGCGCGGTCATCCCGTCGGAATAGTCGGTCAGCGAGCGGAACTGCGCCGCAGACTCGGAATCCTGCGTTGCGGCGCGGTATGGCTCGGTATTGTCGCTGCACCAGTTCAGGATGTCCTCCCGCTGGCTTTTCAGCATCGAGGTGTGCAGCGTCAGCACACCCCAGCCCAGCATGGAGACAGCCACGACAGCAAGGCCGGGCACCAGCGTCCGCAGGCTCTGGCTGCGGGACTCCGACTTGGCCGCACCGGCGGCCTTCTGCCAGCGCAGATAAAAGTTGTTCTGTTTCATAGCCATAATGATAAGCCCCCGGGGCAAGTATTTGCAGGTAAAAATCAGCGTGCGATCAGGTTGCCCGCCGCGTAAAGCACATCGGCCAGCGCGGTGCCGGACGGCAGCCTGACGGTGGGTGAATCCGGGAAGCGGTCCACCTGCAGGCCCAGCGCCTCACAGCCCGGGCGGCAGACCGCAAGGTCGTCCGCCGTGGAACCGGCAAAGCAGACCGTCTCAATGCGGTGCTCGCTCTTGCTGGTCGTGTGGAACTGGATCAGGCCCGAGAGCTTCTGCGCGATCTCGGTGCCGGACTCCGCCGAGCCGCGCGGGTTGAACAGGCGGCTGCGGGTCGAGTAGGTGTACTGCCCCTGCACAAACAGGCAGGCAGAGATCGTGTCATCGTCAAATTGCAGCAGCACGAAGGTTTTTTGCTGCAAATCGGGGATCGTGCGCACGGCCTTGATCGGCGCGGCCAGCCCTAAGTCGATGCTGTACAGCTTGAAGCCGACGGCCTTGGCCAGCGCGTCGTACCCGGCAATGACGCTCTGCTCCACGCGGGTGGCCAGCACGGTATCCACGCGGGTCCTGGCATCGCGGGAGAGCAGCATGTAGTCGTCCAGCGGAGCCTTGACCTCGGCACCGCCGCTGGCAAGCTCATGGGAGAGCACGGCCATCCGCTTTTTCTCGCTCATGGCGGGCAGCGTCAGGATGCGGTGCATGAACTGGCTGCCGCCTGCAATCAGCGCCACGCGGTTCATCGGCAGCTTGTTGGCGGTGAAAAACTCTTTGAGCGCGGCGGTCAGGTCCGCCTCGTTTGTGATGACGCCGTTGATCAAGCAGCCCTCGGGCAGCTCGGTCTGGGCGGCGGCGACAACGCGCGCCCCGCTGCCCGTGGGTGTGCCGACGGCGGCATACACCGTGCGGCTGCACAGATATAAAGAGGTAAGAAGTGCCATGGTGGGCCTCCGAATGGATAAAATATAAACAGAAAAAGGAGCTGCAGTGATGAGGCTCTCTCCCCCACCCGCTGCGGCGGGAGCCCCCTCGCAGAGGGGGCCAGGGAACTTGCCTCCCTCTGCGAGGGAGGTGGCCCGAAGGGCCGGAGGGAGAGAAGCTGCCGGGAAAATCCCTTTTCAGGGTTGACGGTGGTTCCTTTAAATCGCGCCGCTCGACGCGCCGATGGTGCCGTAGGACTGGTAGATGGGCACGATGACCGCGGCCACGACGCCGCCGACCACGAGACCCATAACAACGATCATAACGGGCTCCAGCAGCGTGACAAGGCGCTTGGTCGCCATCTCGGCCTCATAGTCGAGCGTCTCGCTGATGGTCGCCAGCAGGCTGTCCAGCTTGCCGGTCTCCTCGCCGACAGCGACGGAGGAGGAGAGCTTCACTTCAAAACCGTCGATGCCCGCAATCGCCTCCGACAGGCTGTGGCCTGCGCGGATGCTGTCCAGCGCGTCACCGAACTGGCTCTCGATCCAGCGGTTGCCGATGGCGTCGCGTGCCGCGGCCAGTGTCGTGATGATGGGCACGCCGCTGCCGTACAGGTTGGACAGCGTGCTGGCAAAGCGTGCCGTGCAGATCTTGCGGTTCAGCACGCCGACCACCGGCGCGTGCAGGATGAAGCGGTCCCACTGGCGGCGGACCTTCGGCTGTGCCAGCAGGAGCTTGCCGCCAAAGACGATGAGCGCCGCCACGACGAGCAGCACCGGCCAGTTGGCACCGACAAAGTCGCTGACGTCAAACAGCAGCTGGGTCAGGAACGGCAGGGTCTCCATCTGGTCAAACATCGGTTTGAACTGCGGCAGAACAAAGGTCATCAAAATCGCAATAACGCCGACGATCAGCACGGACAGGATAATGGGGTACATCATGCTGTTGCCGACCTGCTGGTTCATTTTGTGCTCGCGCTCATAGTAGGTCGCCATGCGGGCGCAGGCGTGGTCGATGCTGCCGGTGCCCTCGGCGCTGCGGATCATGGCCAGCAGCAGGGTGGGGAACGCGGGTGCGCAGGACTCCATCGCATCGGACAGCGGCACGCCCTTGCGCAGCTCGCTCAGGATGGCCTCGTACAGGGCCTTCTGGCGGGCGTCGATGGTGCGCTCGTCCGCCATGATGCGGAACGCACGCACCAGCGGCACACCGGCAGTCAGCAGGGTGCCCAGGTTGCGGCAGAAATCCGCCAGCACGGCGGTTTTCAGCGGGCGGAACGTCGCGTGGGCCTTCTGGGCCTCCTGCGCGTCGGTCATGTACAGGCCGTCATTGCGCAGCTTGGCGTAGAGCGCCTCCTCGCTGGGGGCCTCAAGCAGTCCGCGGACGGTCTTGCCCTTCTCATTGGTGGCAGTATAACGAAAACGTGGCATGAGGGAGATTCCTCCGAAAACAGGTTAAAAACTTTCAGATTGTCGAAAAACTCTTGTAGGGGCGAGCATTGCTCGCCCGCGCCCGTTTGCTTTGTAAGACAACTGTCCCGGAAAAAGCGTTGCTGCGGTAAGTTGACGGGCGACCAATGGTCGCCCCTACACACGCAATAAGGCAAGAATGCAATTTTTTGACGGTCTGAACTTCACAAAAACGCGCAGTACCATTCCAAAACGGGCCCGCCAAACAGCATCGCGATCACGATGCCTGCACACAGAAACGGGCCGAAGGCAAAGTGGTCCTTCTTCCCTGCCTTTTTGGCGGCCAGCAGGTATATGCCGTACATACCGCCAAAAACAATGCCGAAAAACATCGCCAGCAGCGTATTCTGCCAGCCCAGGAACAGCCCGGCGGCTGCCATCAGCTTGATGTCGCCGCCGCCGAACGCACCGTCGATGACAAGGCAGAGCAGAAACATCGGCACACTGACGCAGAGCACACCGATGACATGCGGCAACCAGTCGGCAGGGGAGAGCAGCACGCTCACCGCGCCGCAGACCGCCAGCGCCAGATTCAGCCGGTCCGGGATGGTCTGCGCCTCGGCATCAATGAGTGAAACGCTCAGCAAGATCCCGCAGACCGCCAGCGCCAGCAGCGCGGCCCAGCTCATGCCGAACAGCCCGCCCGGCAGGGCGTAGGCAGCGCCGTACCGCCAAGTGCAGCCCAGCGCCAGCACGCCGCCCAGAAGCTCCACCAGCAGGTACCGCGCCGGAATGTGCGCACCACAGTGGCGGCACCGCCCGCGCAAGAATAACCAGCTGAACACAGGCACTAAGTCCGGCGCACCCAGCGTGTGGCCGCACTGCGGGCATACGCTGCGGCCCTTCAGCGGGTCCATGCCCCGCGGCAGCCGCCACGCGACGACGTTCATAAAGCTGAACAGCGCCGCGCCCAGCAGAAAACGAATGAGTCCCAACAGAAGCTCAAGCAGCAGCATGGCCCACCCCCGCGCCGTATTGCAGCCGGTCCTCCGCGCGGAAAACGCGATAACCGCCGTCGGCATCATAGATGGCGTACATGCCGTTCTCCTGATACAGGAGCCGCTGCACGGTGTAGCCGTTCGGGTCGATCTGCAAAAGCGTCACTGTGCCGGGCAGTGAGCCCAGCGTGCGGATTTCCTCGGCAATGCCGTCCGCAAAGCCGTCCGCGCTTGTCTGGTCGGCGAACGTCTGCCCGGCGGAGTAGCACTGGGCAGACACGGCACTGGCCGCCAGCCGCGCAGCCTTGACCTGAGCCAGAGCCTCCCGCGCACGGGCCTGATAGCGCAGCTCCGCCGCGCCGGTCACAATAGTATACAGGACAGCGCCCAGCGCCAGCAGTACGGCGAGCTTTTCCGCAAACGCAGCTTTGGCCCAGCGTTCCCCGGTATGGCGCAGCCATGCGCCCAGTCGTGCTGCCAGCATTGTTACACATCCTCTACCATATAATAACACGCTATTTAGTATAGCGTGCCGGGCCTGTATTTGCAAGGAATTTCGCGAAAAAACTCTGCTTTTTGTTCAAAGATAACGGAAATTATGGCGAAATCGTGCACAACCTGCCGCTGACCCACTATATTTGGTGTAAATTTGCTGAAATCTCGCGGAATTTGTTGCGAAAACGTCACATTCCGAGTATAATGCCAATATATATAATCTGGTATTGTGTCTAATTGTAACCTTTCACCGGAGAAACGACGGGAGCATCTATGGTGCAGTACGATAAAAATATAAAAAACAAAAAGAAAGGCTTTACGCTGGTGGAGCTGATGGTCGTTCTGGCTATCACGGCCATTCTGGCTGCGCTGGTCGGCGGCGGGCTGATCGCCTACACGCGGCTGGCCCGGTTTGAAAAGAACGAGGCCAACGCCCGCACGCTGTTCCAGACGGCGCAGATCTCCCTGACCCGGATGGAGACGGCGGGGGAGCTGGATGCGTTCCGCCGGCAGGTCATGGAGGAGGGCAGCACGGGCGACCACTTCCAGAACGACGTCACCGTGACCGACGCGGACGGCAAAACCCTTGTGAGCCGCACCAAGACCGAACTGAACCAGAACGTGGCCGCGCTCTACTATGACCGCACGGGCGCTGCCGCGGGCAACCATAACGCGCTGGTGGAGCGGCTGCTGGGCGATTACATCTACGACGCCTCGCTGCTGAATGCTTCAATCTGTGTCGAAATCGACGTGCAGAGCGGGCAGGTCTACTCGGTCTTTTACGATACCAAATCCGATAAGCTCCGCTTCAATCAGGACGGTGCTACGAATATTTATGACCGCAGCTATGACCACCGCCGCAATGACAGCCTTGTCGGCTACTACTCTGCCGAGGACCGCGTCAACGTTGTGCAGCTGGTGCAGACGAAGCTGAAGGTCAAGAATCCCCGCCTGACGAACGGCGAGACGCTGACCCTGAGCTGGAGCGGCAACTCCAGTCTCGGCGATCTGGACACCTCCTACACAGCCACGGCCTACGCCGCCGGGGACACCGGCGGCAATCGGAAGCCGCTGTTTACCATCACGATCAAGCGCGACACCGCGGGCGCGGCGGATGATAACAAGCAGGTCATCACAGAGATGCCTGTCACGATTTATACGTATGATAATGCGGGCAATCAGACGAAAACCGAGGAGAAGAAACTCTACTTCCCGCTAAGTTACAACAAGGGCAGCTTTGTGCTGACGCTGGACGCCATGGCGGACGCGGCGCTGCTGCGCGCGTGTGAGAACAGCGCTGACGTTGCCGCCACGAGCCTGTACAGCATCACCCGCCTGCTGAACGACCCGAAGGACATCTACATTGCCATGCGCGCCGAGCCGCGGGAAAACTACAGCGACACCTACACAGCCAGCAAAGAGGAAACGACGAACGAGGAAAACACCCTGCTGGCCAAGGGCGGCACGGCGGTCACGGCAGACCTGAAATATTTCCGCCATCTGTACAACCTGCGCTGGTCTGCGGATTGGAAGATTGACGACAAGGGCACCTACACGCTGACCCCCCAGGCCAGCAACAGCACCGGTCTGAACTGGACGGGCGGCGGCGTTACGGTCTACTGCGCCGCGGGCGCATGGCCTGCGGCCAAGGTGCCGTCCCTCAATGACCCTGTCGCCTGGCCGACGATCCCGGAGCTGGGCGAAAAAATCGTACTTACGAGTAAAACAACGGCCCTTGCCAACAACAAGACGACCCGTGTGCCCATCCTCAATCTGCAATTGAGCAGCAAGTCCGTTGCAAAAACCGGCAGGGAAGGGCAGGACGAGCTGGCCGACCACTATGTCGGCCTTATCGGCGAGAACAAGGGCAAAATTTCTTACATCACACTGCGCGACCCGGACATTCAGGTCAACGTCAAGACCGAGACCCTCGCCGCCGGTACGCTGCCGAACGAAAACCGGCTCAAGCTGACCGCAACCAAATTCGTCACGGCGCTGGAGGACACCGACGAGAACTGGCGCGATGTGCGCGCCGTCGGCGCACTCTGCGGCGTCAACACCGGCACGCTGGAAAACTGCGCCCTGACCCGCGGCACGAACTCCTCGACGAGTGCGCTGGTGGCCGCGGCGCTGGCGTTTAACAACACTACCACCGCAACGGAGCGCAATGCGCGGACGCTGGACGCTGGCAGCAAAAGCTATACCTATTATACAGACGAGCCGCGCGGCATTGGCGGTCTCGTCGGCGTTGCCATACCCAAAGCCGAGTCCGTCATGCAGGACCTGACCGTTGCGTCGGACGTGACGGTAGCGGGTCTGCTTGTGGACAAGGACACGCAAACCGTTACAAACACAGCGGCAGACCAGAAGGCCGAGAAGGCCCGCTACGCTGCCGCGGCGGCTGAGCCGGGTGAAAAGAACTCCCTCTGGCGCAGCGTCGGCGTGGGCGGCGTGTTCGGCACGGTGGACGCTGCGAAGATGCAGACGACGGACAAGACGAACATCGTCAACAACGGCTTTGTGACCGGCAACGGCTTTACGGGCGGCATCGTCGGCAACCTGTTTACGACGGACACCAGCGTGTCCCAGAGCCTGACGGGCCTGAGGAACAACGGCACGGTCAGCGCGGGCGCCAACTATAAGGGCGATACCGCGGGCGATGCGCGCAGCCTGGTGCTGGGGCAGTTCTTCGGCGGCATTGCGGGCTACGGCAGGGGCGTGACCCTGCAAGGCTGCGAAAGTGTGACCCGCAGCGACCTGACCGAGACCCAGCTCAAGGAGCAGGTCGAGGCGGGCTTCGACAAAAAAACCGGCACATTGACCGACGCCAGCCCTCTCAAAGGTGATTTCGTCGGCGGCCTTGTCGGCTACGGCAAGGAAATTGTGCTGAACGGTTGCAAGACCGGCAAGGGCTACGTGCTCGGCAGCCGGTTTGTGGGCGGTCTGGCCGGTGGCTTTACCGGCAGCGGCATACAAAAGAACGATACGAACAGCAGTGACGTCTTTGGCAACCGCTACGTCGGCGGCATCGTGTCGGTCAACGGCGGCAACAGCAAAATCAGCGGCATGACCAATACGGGTCTGGTCGCGGCCTTTGGAAAGAACGCGGCCTACGTCGGCGGCATCGTCGGCGTCAATGATGCCGACTGGGGCGGCAGTCAAGACCCGAAAGCCACAGCCACCGTGCAGAACTGCGCCAACCGTATGTCCGGCGACAACGCCACCGACACCCGCCGCATCAACCTGTTAAAGGAGCTGAGCAGCCCCGCGGGCGGCTACGCCGACTACGTCGGCGGCATCGCGGGCTGCAACGGCAAAAACGGTGTTGTGACGTGGGATGAGAACGGCACCCCGACGCTGGGTGCCATCCTGTACGGCAACAACTACGTGGGCGGCGTGGCCGGCTATAACGATGAAAAGGCGACGATCTCCAACACCTCCGGCCAGGACCTGACCATCAGCGGCCAGATCGTGGCGGCGGGCAAGGCTATCGGCGGCATGATCGGCCTGAACTGCGCCTCCACGCTGCCCTCCGCCACTGTGAAGGTCAGCCGCGTGGCGGGTCAGCAGCTTGTCGGCGGCGTCATCGGCGCCAACCTGCCGGTGGGCAGATTCACCGTGACGGGCGACGGCGCGTTTATAACCGATGTGGCCTCGGGCCGCGTCGAGGCCGACGCTGTCGCGGGCGGCATCATCGGCTACAACCGTCTGCTGGCGGACAAGCCCGCAAAGGTCACGCTGGCGGCGCTGCTGCCGAAGATTGACCAGAACACCGGCGTGCTGACCGACAGCACCGACGCGAATACGGCGGTCGGCGAGGTCACCCTTGCCAACTTCCAGAACATGCTCAACCTGCAGGCCGACATCTACGTCGGCGGCATCGTCGGCGCAAACGACGCTAAAACGAAGCTGACGATTCGAAATGCAGCCAACGGCGCAACGCAGAACGCCCTGTCCGTCGGCGGCCTGAACCCGTCCAACAACGGCGCGTTTAAAGGCGGCGTTTTGTTGAGCGAACTGGCTGATGGCCGCTATAATTTCGACAACGCGCGCGGCGCACTGGCGGGCGGTATCATCGGCTATGCCACGCCCAACACAACGCTGGAAAACTGCACAAACTACGGCACAGTGGCTCACAAGTGCGCCGCGGGCGGCTTTGCGGGCTGGAACGAGGGCACGATCACCGGCGGCAGCATGGCGGCGTCCCTCGGCAACCGTGAAACCGGCTATACCTATCTGGGCGGCGTTGCGGGCGTCAACGGCGGTCTTATTCAGTCTGCCTACCTGGTTAAAGACTGCGCTGTGCGCGGCGACAGCTATGTCGGCGGCATTGCGGGCGTCAACCTGGGCGGCAACGCTGCGGCAAGCAAGGGCCTCATCATCTGCACAGAGAACAACAGCACTGGCACGGTGGAGGCCAACCAATACGCGGGCGGCGTGGCCGGTGCCAACGTCGGCAGCATTTCGCTGTCCGGCCAGCTGCAAAGCAGTGTCACCGCAACCGACTATGCGGGCGGCGTGGCCGGTATCAATACGGATAAGGGCAGCATTTACAGCGCTGACAACGCCAACGGCGCGGTCCTGGGCAGCGTCACTGCCGCCAACTACGCGGGCGGCGTGGCCGGTACGAACCGTGCCGAAATCACCCGCGTGGAGAACCGTGCCTCGGTGCGCGCCAGCACAAAATATGCGGGCGGTATTGCGGGCGAGAACGCCGCGGGCGGCAAAATCAGCGCCTGCGTCCATGCCAAGAATCAGGTTTACGCCACCAACGGCGAGGCGGGCGGCATCGCGGGCAATAATAATAAAGACGCGCTGATTGAGAATGTGCAGGTCAAGGCCGCCGTCACCGCGGCCAACGGCACGGCGGGCGGCGTCACGGCCACGAACTTCGGCATCATCGGCCAAGGCAGCGGGCTGGAAAGCAACAGCAGCGTAAGCAACTGCACGATCACCGGCACATCGGAGAGCATCGGTGCCATTGCGGCGTACAACGGCAAGGACGCGACCATCCGCAACGTCAGGCTGGCGGCAAACGCCAACGTGCGGTTCAGCACCCCGGCGGTCACCATCGGCGGCCTTGCGGGCATGAACGAGGGCACCATCACCGGCTGTCAGGTCGAAAACGGCGCGCTGGCGCTGGACGCCGGTCTGCGCGCGGGCACCAACACCGTCACGCTGGGCGGCGCGGTGGGCCGCACCACGGAGGACGGCACGGTCAGCAGCACCGACGTTCTGCTGGACCTTACACAAAATCTTGATAAATATACAAATTTGGGCGGCGTCGCAGGCCAGAACGACGGTACCCTGAAGCAGTGTACCTATTCCGGCACGATGGGCGGCAACGCGGACACGGGCGGCCTTGTCTCCGTCGGTGCACGCAGCACCGGCAGCACGGTGGGCGGCATTGCCGGTCTGAACAACAGCACAATCACCGGCTGTGAGGTCAAATACATCAAACTGCAGGTCAGCGGTATCAGCAACATCACCACGACCCAGACCGCAGACGAAAAGCTCGCCAGTGCCAGCCATGTGGGCGGCATTGCGGGCCGCAACAATGCCGAAATCGTCAACAGCTATGTCGCCACCGAGCGCAGCAGCAGTGGCGAGGGCAGCATCATCACGGCGCGTTACGGCTTTGTGGGCGGCGTCGCGGGCTCCAACAACGGCACTATCACGGGCAGCGGCAGCAAAAAAGCGCTGGTCAGCGGCGACACAACAAAACTCGCCCTTGTTGCACAGGTTGAAAAATGGCTGGGTGCGGAAGATGCCAATGCCGGCATCAACAGCATGGCGGCAGAGCTGACCACAGGCAAGACCTACGCGGGCCTCAAGGGCGTTGACACTGTGACGGACAAGGGCTACACGAACGTTTACAACAACACAGGCCTTGCCGCCAATGATCTGCTTGTCGCCCTGCGCGGCAGCAACAACAGCGAGACCGTCCGTGCCGCCGGTTATCTGGGCGGTCTGGCAGGCTTTAACTCTCTCCGCGGTACAATTGGCACTTCCGCCACCGGCCAGTGGTTTGTCTATTCTGACAATGCGACAACGGCATCCACCGTAGGCGGTATTGTCGGCCAGAACGAATCCAACGTCACAGACAAAAGCGTGCTGGACACTGTGGTAAACTGTACCGCCGTGCGCCGGTTTACGCGCGTGTTTGATGGGGCTAAGAACAAGGATGATACAGACGATGACAACATTTACAAGAGCGAAAATCGTGTTGTTGTCCATGTGGGCGGTGTCATTGGCCAGCAGCAGAACCGCAGCGATGACCGGTGGTCTGTCAGCAAGGTAGTCAACTGCGGCAGTGTGTTCAACAGCCGCTCGGCCAATGTGGGCGGCGTGATCGCCTATTGGCTGGACTACGGCGGAACCGTGCAGAAATGCTTCAATTTTGGCAAAATCACAACAAACACGAACGACAAAAACAGCGGTTACGGTGCAGTCGGCGGTATTGTCGGCTTTATTGACCAGCCTATTTCCGGCGGCACCACAAATGTGCTTTCCTGCCGTAACTACGGTCAGATTTGGTATAAATCAAAAGGCGCAAATGACTGCGCGGGCATTATCGGTAAAATCGAGATGAAGAAGGTCACCGATATTATGACGCTGAACATCATCGACTGCGTCAATAGCGGTGCAATCAAGGCAGCGTCGCAGGCAGTCGGCATTCTGGCATGGATCGGCCCGTACGACAAGGGAAATATTGATTATGTTACAGTAAATATTGACCGCTGCCGAAACCTTAATACAGACTTTACGTGTAGCAGAAAAATCGGCATTGTTGGCAGCCGCGGTAATGGCTCTGGGTCGAATAAAGCAACCAATGTCACAAACTGCTTTGCGACGGTTGGTACAGATTGGTTCCCGATTGCCTATTTGCGCCTGAGTGGCGAGAATGTCACCGGCCACGGCAACTATTATATTGAAAATTCCTACGATGCAGGCAAGAGCTTCTTTAAGAATGATTCCCGTAAACTGACCACAGAAAAACCGAACAGTACAACAGGTAACTGGGAGAAAGCGGATAAGCAAGGAAGTGACAAGGCCTACAACGAGACAGATTGGAACTCGTCCTCGAAAAAAGTAAAAGCACACCGTCTGTACATAGGCTATAACGTCGATGACAAAACCTATCCTTATATTGCGTTCCTGCCCACTTTGGCAGACGATGGGAACGGCGCAGCGTACAGTCTGTGGTGGATTAGTGGTCGTACATCTGCGGGCTCGCCTGCCAAACCAAACTCTGCCTATATCAAGACCGACGGTAAGAAAGCCTACATTTTCGATGATACCGGCGCGGGCAATGATACCAATCCCGGCAACCAGAGAGCGACTGTGATGCTGCAATTCGGCGAAGCCGCGAACAGTACGAACCCGGACGTTGATATTACCGACATCACCGACGAGGTCATCCAGAACTACTATAAGTACGTGCTGGACAGCACCAAGCCCGCCCAGCCGGGAGATATCCAAGTCAAGGCCAGCCAGGTGCAGGACGCGGACAACAACGTCTATGGCCGCTACGAGGTTACGTGGGAAGCGCCTACCGATACGGACGCCAGCCCCGCCTCCTATTACCGTGTGGAGATTCTGCCCTGCGACGCCGCAGGCAAGATCACCGGGGCCGCCTACCTGACTGCTGACGTCTACCAGCGCAGCTATACCTTTGTGGCAGATAAAGCGTGGACCGGTAACTTCGTCGTGCGTGTAACGCCCTACAACACCAACGACGACCCGAAGCAGCCTGATAACCCCAACACCAGCGCCGTGCAGACCTTTATGCACGCCCTGCCGACACCTGAGATTGAATTCCGGCTGGTCAAACGCGAGAACGGCGGCTTTGACTGGAATCAGTGCCAGACGCCGGATGAAAAATCGAGAGAATTCAAGTATGAAGTTGTCGCGGTGCTGAAAAACTACACCGAATACCCGACAGACGAGGCTTGGACCGTCAAGCTGACCGATGGAAGGCATACTTATTATTTCAGCAGACAGGATGGCAAGCAGTACATCCGCCTGACCCAAAATTTGGAACGCACTTTGACGCTTACGGCGTTGGCAACCCCGGTCAACAGCAACAGCACAAAGTATCTGCGCTCGGCCCAGTACAAGTCAGAGACCTATCTCCCGTCCCAGTGGCGTGACCACAACGGCGATAACGGCAAGGACGAGGACGGTCTGCCGCTGGGCACGCTGAAACAGGACGGCAACACGGAGTTTGTGACCTACACCGGCCAGACAGCGGAAAGCTTTGAAGCAACCGTGAAGTTCAGCTTTACCCCGGGGGTCAAGAGCGACAGCAGCGAGCACGGCAGCCCGACCTACCGCGTCATGCTGCTGGCAAAATATCTGGGTAATGACGAAGTCAACGGCGTATCTTTGAACGGCCAGTACATCACGCTGGCCGCGCGGGAAAGCATTGTGACAGAGTCTCCCGTCACCTTCAATCTGAACAGCCTGCCGTCGGATGCCATGACGAACTACACCGACTTCCTCGTTGTCGCGGTGCCCGTCACCAGCGGCAAGGGCGATATGAAGTATCGCTGGGATGCCACGCCAGACGAAGTGTCCGCAGCCATCGCCAGCCATGCAAACGACACCAGCAAAGAAATCTGGTGGAAGAACGGCTATGAGATCGTCCGCACGGGCGAGCACAGCTATACCTATGCCCATCTGACGCCGCTCTGCTTCTCCGACGTGAACCGCACCGATGACAAGGAATGGGCTATACAGGCCACGGTGACGACCCCGCAGATCATCTTCAAGCAGCTGAACCTGAATGTTCTGAAAGCCCCGATGCTGACGGAAACCATTGAGGATGGCGTAGTGGATGACAAGAATCAGCTGACCTATACGTTCAAATGGACACAGGAAGACATGAAGGCTACTGACGCAGCCCCCGACTACCAGATCAAGCTCTACGGCCTGTTGACGGACAAGGACGGCAAGGTGACCGGTCAGGAGCAAATTGCGCTGAAGGACGACGTCACCCTGACGCCGACACAAAATGGCAGAAACTTTACCCTGCCTGTCAACGTGGATACCATGCTGGCCAACGGCAGCGACAGCTGGCGCTATGACAAGGTCCGGCTCGAGGTCACCCGTGTGGCGGCAGCCGACACCACCGAAATCGGCGCGTCCGCTGTGGCGGATTACAGCGTTAAGCAGCGCCTGCCCGGCATCAGCGCGCCGAGCTCCATCACCCGCGTCAACGGCGAGACCGACAACGCGGATGCCCTGCTCTACACGGTCAGCTGGTCGCCGTCCGCCGACGCGCGCATTGACCACTATGACCTGTGCGCCGTCGATGCCAGCGGCAAAACTGTGCTGACGCTGCGCACCGCGGACAACGTCGGCAGTCTGACGCTGGATCTGGAGCAGTATCAGGGCGAGGCATTGCGCTTCCGCGTCATTGCCCGCCGCAAGGACGATAGCTGCTTTGACGGCCCGGACGGCGCGTTGAGCCAGTCCGAGACCATCGTCCGCCGCGCCGATGCACCTGTGGTTGAAAACGTCGCTTTTGACAACAACAGCCCGAATCAGGAGACGTTCCTGAACGACCTCAAGCTCAACATGACGCTGAAAGCAGCCGCACAGGGCAATGTCTACTTTACCGGCTATATCTTCAGCGATGTGGCCAACTATACAAAAATTGCCAAACTGGCCGAGGCTTGGCAGGGCGAAGGCACCGGACAGGCCAAGTATGAGGCCCAGCAGGAATTGACCCAAGCACTGGACGAGATGCTGGACCATGGCGATGCCGAGCTGGTCATCCCGAAAGACAACCGCACGGTGGGCGGGAGCGCCAGCGTCAACGACACAACCGCCAGCTATACCTTTGTGCCCGACGGCAACGGCTTTACGCTGACGCCCGACCATGCAAAACAATACCTGCTGCCCGCGGTGCGCGTTATGCCCACCGACGGCAGGACAGCGTCGAACTGGTTCTACATCCTGCAGCAGGATACCGAAGCGGCACAGCTGCCGGCCATCACGCTGGACGCCCCCGTGGACGAACCGGAACGCGCACTTGGCAATGCCGTTTACGCGCAGGAGGTCAACCTGTACAACGACCCCGAGTTTGCCGTCGAGCGCGGTAAGGCCACGCTGGAGCTGCGCCGCTTTACGGTGGAGTGGACCGCGGTGAACAAGTACACCCAGACCGACGGCACGGTGCGCAACCTGACAGACCGCTACAGCTTTACCGTCACGCCGCTGGGCAAGGACAAAATGCCCTACAGCATTACGGTGACGACCTACGACAGGGACGTGACGGACAAAGACGGCAATGTCACGCATAAGCGCGGGGAAATCAAGACCGTCACCAAGACGATTGGTGATAAAACAACCGACATCGCCCCGACCAACGTCAAAAATGAGGCTGGCGAAGTCACCCGCATCTGGTACGACCTGAGCGTTGAGCCTGTGACCGACGAGAACGGCAACGTGACATGGGAACAGAAACCCTATGACGTCACCGGCACGGTGGAAAAGGACGGCGGTACGCTGTACTACAAGGCACAGACGGTTCCCATGCTGGAGCTGGTGCAGGAGGACGGCGCCGAGCCTGTTTACCGCATCACCCTGCCCGAGCTGCAGGAAAAGGTGCAGGACGATTCGCTCGAGCTGCAAAAGTTCACCGCAAGTGTGATGCTGCAGACGCTGGCGCACTCGGATAACAAAGGTAAGACCGTCGAATCCGGCACGGTCAAGGTCCCCGTCAACGAGACGAACACCGCCGATGCGGCGGAGGATGCCCAGAGTATAGACTCCGCGGAGAGCGTCGCGCCCGCCGAGACTGCAGAAAGCACATCGGCGGAAAGCGCCCCCGCAAGCGTGCCCCCGGTCCTGATGCGGGCCCGTGCGGCACTGCCCATGGCGACCCCGGAGACCGCCGCTGCCCCGGATGAGACGGACGCGGCGGAAACCGCGCCCCCGGAACGGACGGAAACAAACGACGCATCGTAATTTTATTTCAGGAAAGAAGGTGGCATTATGCACCGCAGGGCACGCAGCATTCTGCGCGGGGAGCAGGGACTTTCGATGATACTGGTCCTCTGCATCGGCGCGCTGTTTGTGGCGCTGTCGGCAGCGCTGGTCTATGCGGCCTCCGTGCTGACGGCCAATGCCAACCGCCAGCTGCTGGAACAGGAAGCCTACCAGCTGGCAACCAGCTTTTCCGACGTGCTGGAAGGGGAGCTGAACAATAAGGACAGCAGCTTTGCCAAGTTCGTCAATGAGCAGTTCATGTTCTCCCAAAGCTACGGCAAGGACATCTATGATTTGGAATCCCAGCCCAAGGAGTTCGCCTGGAAACCGAAAGGCAGCCAGCCTGATGGCGGCGCCGAGGCCATCACGGTAACACTGCGCCGCCGCCCGGGCGACGGTGCCGACAAGCTGAACCAGACGGCGAACAGTGACACGGCCAGCGCATTGCTTAGTGAGATTACACCTTGGGAGGGCGGCGAAGGCCGTGGAGGCATGGCAATCGTCGATTTACAGCTGGACATTACGGTGACAGTCACGAAAAACGGCGAGAGCTTTGCCTTCACGCGGACCTATGACCGCACAGTGAAGTACGACAGCGACGGAAGCCAGGCAAAAAGCAATAAAAAATTCCCAAAGGTATACTACACAATAAACGACAGTACAACAGAGTATTACCGCATTAGCGACCTGACGTTCTACGCCCCCGGCGTCGGTGAACAGACCATTGATGACAAAAACATTGGCAGCAACCGCCTGACGTTCCACTGCGACATCAGCCAGCAGCCCGATTCCATCACCTACACCCGCGGTGCCAAACAGAGCACCGGCACAACACAGGAGTGACCCGCTATGAAACATACTTTACAAAGTCAGCGCGGCGAGACCATTGTGGAAGTGCTTGTGTCGTTCCTGCTGCTGATGATTTTTACGTCGATGTTCGTCGTCTCGCTGCGGTACGCCCGCGCTATGTCCCAAAAGGCCGAGTCGCTGCGGGAGACAGCCTATGCCTTCTGTGCCGGGCTGTACCCGGCCAGGGACGCGGCCCCCGACTGGAAGAAGGAGCAGGAGGGGCTGGAGTTCTCCTTTGGCGATTACAATGAATTTACGGTGAACGGCGTCGAGCTGGACAGCGTGGAGACAAGAGCAGAAGTTACGGAAAACGGCCAAAAAACGACAGAACAGCACAAGTTTTACCGCTACAGCAAGAGCACGGCAGAAGGGACGACCAACCCATGAAGCAGCGTTTGAAAAACCAGAACGGCACAACGCTGGTGGAGCTGATCGTCTGCATGGTGCTGCTGTCGCTCTTTACGCTGGCGGCGGTCACGCTGATACAGCCCAGCGCGCAGGCGTACATGGACATCCAGCAGCAGACGCGCGCGCAAAATCTGGCCGACGCGCTCATTGAGACGATCCGCGGCGAGGTGCTCGAGGCGAACGGCTATATCCGCTTCACCGACGGCGCGACGGACCCTGAAAATTTGGACAGCGTTTTTGCGTCCAAGGACGACTACAGCGAGGGCACGGCACTGGAATTCAGCGTCTACCCCAACCACATTGAACTGATCGACAAGGACTGTGTGCCGATGCTGACAAAGACAGACGGCACAGCACTGCTGACAGCGGATCAGGCCAATGCACTGAACGGCTACCTGCACATGCGCTTTTACCGCGATGAACTGAATGGCGACGGGCACTACGGCAACCCGCAGCACACAAAAGAGAACAAGGACGCGGATGGCAACGTGACGGGCACGCTGCCCTACGTTGCCTACGGCTACACAACGGCCTATCCCCGGGATGCCTATATGGGGCTGTTCATCAGCGAACTGCATTTCTACGCCCGCAGCTGGACGCAGGACGGCGACGAAACCAAGACCCCGCGCATTACGGCTATGACGGTGGTGCTGACTGTGGCCAAGCGGGACGCCAACAACCAGATCGTGCCGCTATGCACCCAAAAAGCCATTGTGCAGCTGCCCGGTGAGCCGGTCATCCTGTATGGACCCGGCACCTGGGACGGCAAGGCATCGTCGGAGCCGTGAGCAGTGCCCTCCGGGACGATTTTTGAAAAGTTTATTACAATCCCGGCGGATATACTGGACAAATTCAAATGGACTGGTTATACTTTAAAACATGAATACCTGTGTGCCGGACAAAAATGCAGGAACGTCATGGGCATCAGAGAAGAGAGGATGACTAGGATGGCAACAATTGAAATCAAAATGCTGGGCGGCTTTGAGATCCGTGTGAACGGCAAGCCCGTGCTGGCACAGCTGGCGCAGTCCCGCAAGGCAACGGCGCTGGTGCAGTATCTCGTTTTACGGCGCGGGGAGCGCGTCTCCCACAAGGTACTGACCGATACCCTGTGGGCAGGGGAGCGGTCCACCAACCCGGACATGGCCCTGCGCGCCATCTTGCATCGCTTCCGCCTTATGATCGACGCGGAGGGTCTGGATGAGATGAAGGACTGCATCGTGACCAGCCGCGGCTACTACCAGTGGAACCCCCATCTGGACTGCAATGTGGATGTGTTTGAGGTCAACGACCTGTCGGAGCTGGCCCGCAAGGAGAGCGACGCCGAGAAGCGCAGCCGTATTTATGAACAGATCGTCAACCTGTATGACGGGCGCCTGCTGCCGCAGTCTGCGTCCGAGCCGTGGGTCGAAAGCGTCAGCGTGCGTCTGCACGGGCAGTACCGCACAGCCATTTTAAACCTGCTGGAGCTCTGCAAAAAATGGGGCGAGAGCACCCGCATCGTTACGCTGTGTACCCGCGCGCTGGAGCTGGACCCCTACGAGGAGCGCCTTTATCTGGAAAAGATCGTCGCGCTGGAGACGCTGGGCCGCCACGAGGAGGCGGAGGATCTGGCACGCCGCGGCAGCGCCATGGGCTGCCTGCATCATGCCATTGAGCCGGGCCGCGCAGGCTCTGCCTACCGCCAGATGCGCCAGGCAGACCGCAATATGGAGGGCGAGGTCTCCAAGCTGATCTCTGCTCTGCCGGATACCGAGGACACGGGGGCCTGCATCTGCGACTTTGAGACGTTCAAGGAAATTTACCGCGTACAGCGCGGCGTGCAGGTCCGCTACGGTCTGCAGGTATTCCTGGCGATCCTGACCGTGGCTCCCAGCCAGAACACCGATGCTGCCGAGACCGCTCTGATGGTGGAGCAGCTGGGCGATCTGATCCACACGAATCTGCGCCAGTGCGATGTGGCCGCCCGCTACACCGATATGCAGTATGTTGTTATGCTGAGCGGCAGCACCGCCGAGAGCGGCACCGGCCCGCTGGAGCGCATCAAGGCCGCGTTCTACCGCATCCCTGCCCATGGCCGCTACCTGTTGAGCTATAGCCTCTATGTTCCCGAGGCCAAGGCCGACAGCGGGCGCGTCCGCCGCCGCAAAAAGACGGCGAAGAAGGAAAAATAAGTGAGCCGTTAAGCCGTACAGTGAAAGCTGTGCGGCTTTTTTGCTGCACGGACCGGCAAAGAAACGATTGGTAGGGGCGGGCATTGCCCGCCCGTGCCCGTTTGCCCTGTGATAAATTTCCCCGAAAAGACGATGCTGCGCCAAGTTGGCGGGCGAGCAATGCTCGCCCCTACACTCGCTGTATGTCGAGGAACGATTTTTTACACTTTCCACAATCTTTTGCCTAAAAATTTTTACAAAAAATCCGAAAAAACTGTTTAAATTTCCACAACAATGTGGTAAAGTAGTATCAAACGGGCGGGAGTGTTCAAAAATCACTGCGCCGCAATGAAATTCTACGCCGCAGGGCTGCCGGAAGCAGCCCCGGCGCGAAAAGAGGTTTGACGATCCATGGGCTACGCAAGCAAAGACATCCGCAACATTCTGGTGGCCGGCCACGCCGGCTGCGGCAAAACGACGCTAACCGAGGCACTGCTGTACATGAGCGGCGCTTCCGAGCGTATGGGCCGTGTCGAGGACGGCACCACCGCCAGCGACTTTGACCCCGAGGAGATCCGCCGCAAGGCATCGCTCAACTCGAGCGTTGTTCCCGTCGAGTACGAGGGCATCAAGTACAACCTGATCGACGCACCGGGTCTGTTTGATTTTGAGACCGGCGCTGCCGAGGGCATCATGGCCGCCGAGAGCGTGCTGATCTGTGTGTCCGGGCGTTCCGGCGTGACCGTCGGTGCCGAGAAGGCGTACCAGCTGGCGCTGAAAAACAACAAGGCGCGGATGATCTTTGTCACCAAGGCTGATTTGGAAAACGCCGACTACTTTAAGATCCTGGAGCAGATGAAGATCAAGTTCGGCCCCAGTGTCTGCCCCTGCGTCGTGCCCGTCCGTCTGGATGACGGCACCGTCGCCTACATCAACCTGTTCAGCCAGAAGGCCTTCAAATACGAAGGCGGCAAGCAGGTCCAGATCGACCTGCCCGACATCGGCCACCGCTTTGAGGGCCTGATCCAGGCCATGAGCGAGGCCATCGCCGAGACCGACGAGGCTTTGATGGAGAAGTTCTTCGAGGGTGAGGCTTTCACCACAGAGGAGATCGTCCAGGGCATGGCCTCCGGCGTGCGCAGCGGCCAGATCACGCCCGTGTTCTGCGGCTCCGCGGTCAACGCGCAGGCGCTGGATATGCTGCTCTACAACATGAACGTGTTGCTGCCCGGCGCGGACACCGCGTCCGCCGTGGGCGAGTCTGGCGGCGAGCCGGTGGAGATCACCGCTGACCCCGCCGCCCCGCTGTGCGCCTACGTCTTTAAGACTGTGGCCGACCCGTTTGTCGGCAAGCTGAGCTTCATTAAAGTGCTGTCCGGCAGGCTGACCGCGACGAGCAACGCCGTCAACGCCCGCACCGGCCAGCCGGAGCGCCTGGGCAAGACGCTGACCGTCTGCGGCAAAAAGCAGACCGATACGCCCGAAATCGCCGCCGGTGACATCGGCGCAGTTGCCAAGCTGGCCACCGCCAAGACCGGCGATACCCTGTGTGACCCCGCCCGCGTTGTGGCGCTGCCCGCACCTGTGTACCCCATCAGCAGCTACCGCATGGCCGTCAAGGTCGCCAAGAAGGGTGACGAGGGTAAGGTCGGCAGTGCGCTGGCCCGCCTGATCGAGGAGGACCCCGCCATCCGGTTCGTGGTCGACCCCGAGACGAAGCAGCAGATCATCAGCGGTCTGGGCACCCAGCATCTGGAGGTCGCGCTGGCCAAGCTGAAGAATAAGTTCGGCGTCGAGATCACGCTCGAGAATCCGCGCGTGCCGTACCGTGAGTCCATCCGCAAGAGCTGCAAGGCGCAGGGCCGCCACAAGAAGCAGACCGGCGGCCACGGCCAGTTCGGCGACGTCTGGATCCAGTTCGAGCCCATCGAGGGCGAGGGCATCGAGTTTGCCGAGAATGTGTTCGGCGGCAGCGTGCCGAAGAACTTCTTCCCGGCAGTCGAGAAGGGCGTCCGTCAGGCTGCCGAGCACGGCGTGCTGGCCGGTTACCCGATGGTCGGCATGAAGGCCACGCTGCTGGACGGCAGCTACCACCCTGTTGATTCCAGCGAAATGGCGTTCATTATGGCCGCCAAACTCGCGTATAAGGCCGCCATCCCCGAGGCCGGCCCCGTCCTGCTTGAGCCCATCGGCGCATTGAAAGCCCACGTCCCCGCCGACAACACCGGCGATATTATGGGCGAGGTCACGAAGCGCCGCGGCCGCGTGCTGGGCATGAACCCCGATGACGACGGCCTGCAGGTCGTCGAGGCCGAGGTCCCTGTGGCCGAGATGCAGGACTTCACCACCTTCCTGCGCCAGCTGACCCAGGGCCGCGGCTACTTCACGTTCGAGTTCGTCCGGTATGAGACCCTGCCGCAGATGCTCGAGAACAAGGTCATCGAGCAGGCAAAGGCATTGGGCAACTTTGCGGATGAGGATTAAACGAGAGATGTTCTTTCTTTGCAAAGAAAGAACCAAAGAAATTCTAAACAAGTAAAATAAAAGCACCTGCTGACCGGTATGCGTGTGACCGGCCAGCAGGTGCTTTTTGGGTAAAATATGTAAAGCTTCTTTGCTTACTTTCTTCTCGAAGAAAGTAAGAGATAAGGGAGCCTGCGGGAAACTGCCCGGCCCCTACAGCGCAGCAAAATGAAAGCCCGCAGTCACCACCGTAGGGGGCGGCGTCCTCGACGCCCCGCACAGCAGCACGCCCCCCGTCACGTGATCTTCAACGCCCGCTGCACGCGGTACACAATGTACTTGAACAGCCCGGCGATCAGACTGAACTCCACCCAGACATAATTGGGCAGGTTCCGCCACTTGAATTTCGGTTTATTTATCTTCGGCAGCGCCGCCCACGCCTCGCGGAAGCCCTTCGCGTAATCCCCGCCGAAGCCGCGCAGCCGGAACATAAGCACTTTGAGCAGATACCCCAGCAGCATCGGGATAAAATTCAAAACCAACATCAAAATCGGCTGGTTCTTGTAGGGCAGCAGAATGCTGTTGCGCCCGCTCTGGATGCTCTTAAACGGGTTGTAGCGCACAGCGCCGGTGGTCGCGCCGCAGATGTGGCGGCAGCGGGCCGTAGGGCAGTAGACGTTCCTGTAGCCGAAATTGTTCGCACGCCAGCTCAAATCGACGTCCTCGTAATACGCGAAAAACAGCTCGTCAAACACGCCGATCTCGTCCAGAATCGACTTGCGGTAGAGCGCCGCGCCGCCGCACGCGCTGAACACACGGCAGGGCTTTGTATAGCGGCTGGCCTTTAAGCCGTCGCCGCGCTTGCAGGCAAAGCCCAGGATCGTCACGTAGTCGCCCGCGTCGTCGGCCAGCTCCGGCTCATAGTAGCGCAGCATCAGGCTGCTGACCGCAAAAATTTTCGGGTCGGCGTCGGCGGTTTTGATCAGCTCCGCCAGCCAATCCGGCTCCGCAAAGGCGTCGTTGTTGAACAACGCCATGTACTCGCCTTTGGCAATCGCAATGCCCTGGTTCACCGCATGGGAAAAGCCGGTGTTCCCGGCATTCTCAATTAAAGTGTAGCGGTCCCGCCCGCAGTAGCTGCGGGCGATGTCCAGGCTCTCGTCGGTGGAGCCGTTGTCAATGACGATCAGCTCAAAATCCTGCTCGGTCTGCGCCCAGACGGACTCGATGGAATCCCGCAGCCAGCCTGCGCCGTTCAGGTTCGGGATGATGACAGATGCTTTCATGGCGCCTCCTCAACGGTAATAGTAGTAGGCCAGCTGGCTGTGCAGCGCGGCGGTAAACACCATCGCGGCCACAGCCACAAACAGGATGGCCAGCCCCGCCACGACCAGCGTACGGATCAGGTACGCCCGGGCCAGCCGCCTGCGGGCCGGGTCCTGCGTGCCGCCAAAGCTCCACACCACCGCCAGCACGAACCCGGCGATGGGGATGGCGAACAGCAGCATGGCCGCCGTCGTCGCGCCCTGGCTCATGGCGTCGATGCGGTCCTCCTCCAGGTCCTGCTCGTACAGCGGCTCGCCGGTCTCAACGGTGCCCTCCGGGGACTGACGCATGGACTCCAACAGAGCCTCGCCCATCGGGATATGCGGCAGCGGTGCGCCGCACTTGGGGCACCGCTCGTCGTACGGGGCAGTCAGCAGACCGCAGTTTTTGCAAAAATGTGCCATAAAAACCTCGCTTATTCGTCGAATGCCAGACCGCGGTCCAGCTGGGTGTTCAGGATGATCTGGGTATTGGTGGAGCCCATCTTCTGCATCTTGGTCAGCAGGTGCTCCAGCGCGTCAATGTCGGTGCAGCTTACCTTAATTATAAAGTTGTAGCTGCCTGTCACGCGGAAGCACTGCAAGACCTGCGGCTCCTGCTCGATCATGGTCAGAAAGCTCGCGCGGGTCGCTGCGTCCACCAGTACCGAGATCAGCGCCTCGACCCGGGCGGGCGCGTCGGGGTGGCGCAGCACGACAGTGTACCCGCCGATGACCCCCTCCTGCTCCAGGCGGTGGATGCGGCTGGATACGGCGGGACTGGTCAGGCTGACCCGCTGGGCGATGTCCTTAACGGGCATACGCGCATTTTCCGCCAGCAGTTGTAGGATTTTGTGGTCCAAATCGTCCATGGATTGACTCCTTGTCATTGTTTTGTGTAATGCGCACAAAAAAATAAAGTGAAGTATACAATCACTGTTATCTTTAACAAAATTGGAAAAGTATGCTTTTTTGTGCGCTTGCTAAATAAAATTAAGTGGGAATGACTTTATTATAATCTTTTGAAAACCAAAATGCAAGTCTGACATTTGACATTTTAAGAAAACTTGCTATAATAATATTTGTAATCAATCAAGACATTCACTGACCTTTATATACTTTCCCACCCCTCTATGCACAGAGCCCCGCAGGTACTACCTGCGGGGTTTTGTGTTTGTGTTGGCAGGACACAACGCGGGAAAGTGTGCAAGAATTGGGGGCTTTTTGCCTTCCCCCCGCGGGGGAAGGTGGCCCGCAGGGCCGGATGAGGGGCGTGTGCACGGCAGCAGCCTGTAAACGGGCAGCATCTGCAAGGTCGACCCTCATCAGTCAGTGGTCGGGGCCACTGACAGCTTCCCCCTCCTGGGGGAAGCCATGCGCACGAAAGGCTGCATTTTTACATTTTAAACCCTGCCCCGTTTGACGGCGCCCGGACTGCCGTGGTATAATATAATTTCCGACACATAACGTGCATTTTTAACGGAGGAATCAATATGCTCATCCCTGTGCTGCTTTTTATTGTCGGTCTGTTGTTCCTGATCAAGGGCGGCGACTGGTTTGTTGACGGCGCGTCCGCACTGGCCCGCCGCTTCCATCTGCCGGAGCTGCTCATCGGCGCGACGGTGGTCTCCATCGGCACGACGCTGCCGGAGGTCATGGTCTCCACGATGTCCGCGCTGTCCGGCCATGGCGAGATCGCCTACGGCAACGCCATCGGCTCGGTCATCTGCAACGCGGCACTGATCGCGGCCATCACGATTGCGGTGCGCCCCGGCAGGGTAGACCCCAAAACGCTGAAAACCCCCGTCGCCTTCTTCTTCGCGGCGGCGGCCATCTACTGCATTGCGGCCTATGTTTTCGGCAGATTCACCCGCGTCATGGGCATCATCATGCTGGCAGTGTTTGTGGCGTACATGGCTGCCAACGTGCTGCAGATGAAAAACACCCCCGCCGGTGAGCAAGAGGCGTCCGAGGAGGAGGAAATGCCCCTCGCCAAGACGCTGATCCTGCTTGTGCTGGGCGCGGTGCTGATCGCCGTCGGCGCAAACCTGCTCGTGGACAACGGCACCCTGATCGCGCAGGCCCTCGGCGTGCCCGAGAGCGTCATCGCCCTGACGTTTGTCGCGCTCGGCACCTCGCTGCCCGAGCTGGTCACGGCCATCACCTCGCTGGTCAAGGGCCACAGCGACCTGTCGCTGGGCAACATCGTCGGTGCGAATGTCTTTAACCTTGTGCTGGTCAGCGGCATGTCGATCACGCTGGCACCCTTCACCATCCCGCAGAGCGCCACGCTGTTCGGCATCAATTCCAGCCTTGTGCTGGATCTGCCGGTCATGCTGGCCGTCATGCTGATCCTGACGGTCCCCGCCCTCGTCAAGGGCAAGCTGAACCGCGCCCAGGGTATCCTGCTCCTGGCGATCTACGCCGCCTTCTGCGCGGTGCAGTTTGCGCTGTAAAGAAAAAGGCTTCATCGCCCATGTGGACATCCCCGCCGACGTGCGGCGCGCCTTTGCACAGCTCCAAACCGTCTGCGGCAAGGAGCCCCGCGCCGCCAACCAAAAGACAGAATAGAATTTCCATGCCCGGCATACACTTCCGCGAGGTGGTGTGTATGCTGGGCATTTTTGGTTTGTTTTTGCAGGCGGCGGCAGGGCATATTCTGTATCTGGCGCTGCATCTCGAAAGCGGGTCCTTCCCGCGTCCGCTCCCGCCGGACAGGGAGCGCGCGGCCTTTGCCGATCTGCAAAAGGGCGGGGCAGCCGCCGCACAGGCGCGGGATACGCTGATCCGCCACAATCTGCGGCTCGTCGCGCATATCTGCAAAAAATACTATGCCGGGAACAGCGCACAGGACGACATGATCTCCATCGGCACGATTGGGCTTATCAAGGCGGTGGATACCTTTGACCCCGCCAAAGGCAAGCGCTTTGCCAGCTATGCGAGCAGATGCATTGAGAATGAACTCCGCATGGATCTGCGGCGGGGGCGGCGGACGGGAGTGACGCTGTCGCTGCAGGAACCGCTCGAGGCGGACGGGCAGCTGACGCTGGCGGACACCCTGCCCGATGAAGCCGACATGGAGGCCGGCTGCGAGAGCCGCGCCGACGCTGCCCGGCTGCGCGCGCTGGTGGACGCTCTGCCCGCCCGGGAACGCGCTATTATGCGGCAGCGGTATGGATTTGACGGTGCGCCCAAGACCCAGCAGCAGACGGCGCAGGCGCTGCACATCAGCCGCAGTTATGTTTCGCGGCTGGAAAAGCGCGCGCTCGAGTACCTGCGCGGCCGGTGGCCGGCGGAATGACAGGAACGGCGCAAAGAGGATGAAATCAACTAAAAAATGACGGGGGGGGGTACACGAAATACCATTTGCGGCAAAAGTGTGGCATGATGCGGCAGAACGTGCCACATATATGCCACACATTTGTAAACTGTCGAATCTATGACATAAATCGGGAAATGCACGAAGCTGCCCGCTAAATGTGCCAGATTTGTAAACTGTTATGAAATAACCAGAAAAACTTGAAAAAATTTTCGGAAACTCATTGACATTTTGCTGACAAGCGGATATTATAGAAGTGTAGACATTTTTTAAAGCGAGGTATACCAACGTGCATCTGACAAAAAGCGAACAACAGATCATGGAAATTTTTTGGCAGGCGGATCACGCGATGGCACAGACGGAAGTCGTGAAAACCTGTGTTGACCGTAAATGGAAGGAACGCTCGATTTTTTCGATGCTGAACAGCCTGATGGAGAAGGGTGTTCTGCGGGAGGTTGGCTTCGTGCGCAGCGGTAAGACCTATGCCCGCACGTTTGAGCCTGCCATGTCCCACGCTGAGTACCTGGCCTCGGTCATTGCAGAGCAGCTGCCCGCGAAGCAGCTTCCCGAGCTGATCGCGGCCCTGATGCAGAAGGTGGAAACGACCCCTGCCATCCAGAAGGAAATGCGTGCCGCCCTGCGTGAAAACGCACAGTAATCAATGATTTGTTCAAAAAAGCACCGCCGACCCGTGACCCGGATCGGCGGTGTTCTTTATTAGGAAGAATGGCTCTGCCGGGGCGAACTTTTCGTTCGCCCGCTGGCCGTATGCGGCAGGGGCAAGGTGCCCGGGCGGATATGGAATCCGCCCCTACGCTGTAGGGGACGATGCCTGCATCGGTTCGGAGGGTCTGCGGCTGCCGCGTGTGCCCGGCGGGCAAACACAGCACACCCCCCAGCCGCCTTAAAAAGCGGGCAAATTACCCCAGGATGCCGCTGTTTTTGATCGCCTGTACGGCCTCGCCGATCTTCTCAACGGGCATCGTCAGGGCAAAACGGACGTAGCCCTCGCCACTCGGGCCAAAGCTCGAGCCGGGGGTGCAGATGACGCCGGCCTTGTCGATCAGAGCCAGGCAGAATTCCATGCTCGTCTTGTACCCGGCGGGCACCGGGGCCCAGACAAACATGCTGCCGTGGCTGTCGGGCACATTCCAGCCGATGCCGCGCAGACCGCCGCACAGGGCGTCGCGGCGGCGCTGGTACTCGCCGCACTGGCGCCGCACGCCGTCCAGCGGGCCGGTCAGGGCAGCAATAGCGACCTTCTGAATGGGCAGGAACATACCGAAATCGATCTGGGTGCGCAGCTTTTTGCAGGCGGCGATGACATCGCGCCGCCCCACCAAAAAGCTGATGCGCGCGCCCGTGACGTTGAAGCTCTTGCTCAAAGAGAAGAACTCCACCGCGCATTCCTCGGCACCCGGCGTGTTGAAGATGCTGCCGCCGTGGGCACCGTCAAAGATAATATCGCTGTAGGCGTTGTCATGTACCAACAGAATGTCGTATTTACGGCAGAAATTGACGATTTCGGCGTAGAGCTCCGGCGTGCCGATGCTGCCTACGGGGTTGGCGGGAAGGCTGACCAGCATGAGCTTGGCCCTGCGGGCCACGTCCTCCGGGATGGAGGTGACGTCGGGCAGAAAGTGGTTCTCCTTCGTCAGCTTGTAGTACCACGGCTCGGCACCGCCCAGCTTGGAGCCGGTCATAAAGACGGGGTAGCAGGGGTCGGGCAGCAGCACCAGATCGCCGTCGTTGCAGAGCGCCAGGCCCAGATGGCCGATGCCGTCCTGGCTGCCGGAGAAGCTCATGACCTCGTCGGGGGTGATGGTGTCCACGTTAAAGCGGCGCTTGTAGTAGCCGCAGACAGCCTCCAGCATCTCGGGCAGGTCGCGCAGGCTGTACTTCCAGTTTTCGTTGTCCTGCGCGGCGTCGATGAGCGCCTGCTTCAGGTAGTCTGCCGGTGCAAAATCCGGCGTGCCGACGCTTAAATTGTAAAGATGACGGCCCTCGGCCTCCAACGCGACCTTTTTGTCGTTGAGCGCCGCGAAAATCTCCGGCCCGAACAGGTCCAGACGACGAGAAAACTCCATATCCCAAAACCTCGCTTATTGATGTAGTTTTATACAAAAAACGCACATTTTCTTGTATAAACATCCCCATTATACGCCGCCGCGCCAGCGCTTGCAAGGGGGTTATAAAAGAGGTATAATAAAAATTAAATACGAATATATGCCGCTCGCCTTCCTTGCCTCCCTCTGCGAGACAGACTCCCCCGGGACGGGGGAGGTGGCGCGCAGCGCCAGAAGGGGAGCGGTGGCCCCGCAGGGCCGGAGGGAGAGAACTGTGCCATTGCCCGAAATATTTCGGGCTGCCGCAAACTTCTCTCCCCCAGCCGCTGCGGCGGCAGCCCCCTCGCAGAGGGGGCCAAGAGGGGTATCCCGCGAACAATCGCAAGAAACAGGAGAATAACATTCATGGACAAACGCAATAAAACCGCTCTGGCTTATCTGCTTGTCGGTGTGGCGGCGGCGGGGCGCGCCCTGCTGGCCGTGCCGGAAAATGCCGCCATACAGGAGGTCTCGCTCACCGTGCTGGCCCTTGTGGGCTATCTGCTGCTGGCCTCCAAAACCAGGCTGCCTACCGTGTTCGGCGCGGCGGGGGTTGTGCTGGAGCTGATCCTCTGCGGCAGCCAGACCGGCGGGGCGTGGGCACGGCTGGCCCCGGCGCTGCGCGCGGCAGACCTGTGGCTGTTCTGGGGCGCGGCGCTCGTGCTGGTGCGGCTGGCAGGGCGGCAGCAAAGCAAAATGCCGTACATTGCCGCCGTGCCGCTGGCCGTCTACACCGTCACGCACTTTATCCCGTCGCTGACCTCCGTCGCCGCCGTCAGCTTTGTGGTGTTCAGCGTCGTCATGCTCTGGTTTGCGGCTATTATGATCCGCGCCTACAACGACGCGCGCATAAAAAAATAAGGCGATTTTGCGCAAATCTGTTCCGCGATAAAGTGACAAATACCGCAAACTGTGTTATACTAAATACGATTATAAAAATCCAGCCGGAAGGAAGGCTTTTACTATGATCCCTTTTAACGTACCGCCCTGTGTGGGCGACGAGCTCGACTACGTCAAGCAGGCCATCGACTCTCATAAAATCTGCGGCGACGGCGCCTTTACCAAGCAGTGCAACGCCTGGTTGGAGGAGCGCTTCCACGCCCAGAAGGTCCTGCTGACCACCAGCGGCACTACGGCGCTGGACATGGCCATGCTGCTGTGCGATATTCACCCCGGTGACGAGGTCATTCTGCCCAGCTTCACCTTCTCCAGCACCGCTACCGCCGCTGTGCTGGCCGGGGCGAAGCTCGTTTTTGTGGACATCCGCCCTGACACGATGAACATCGACGAGACGAAGATCGAGCAGGCCATCACCGATAAGACGCGGGTCATCATCGCCATGCACTACGCCGGTGTCGCCTGTGAGATGGACACCATCATGGACATTGCCCGCCGCCATGACCTCAAGGTCGTTGAGGACGCGGCGCAGGGCGTTATGAGCAGCTACAAGGGCAAGGCACTGGGCACCATCGGTGATTTCGGCTGCTACTCCTTCCACGAGACAAAGAACTACTCGATGGGCGAGGGCGGCGCACTCGTCATCAACAATCCCGCGTACAATGAGCGCGCGGAGATCCTGCGCGAGAAGGGCACGAACCGCGCCAAATTCTTCCGCGGTCAGGTGGACAAATACACATGGGTCGATTTTGGCGACAGCTACCTGCCCAGTGAGCTGAACGCCGCCTATCTGTGGGCGCAGCTGCTCCACGCCGATGAGATCAACGACAACCGCATGGCGACCTGGAACGCCTACCATGATGCCTTCCGGCCGCTGGCCGACGCGGGCAAGGTCGAGCTGCCCACCATCCCGGAGGACTGCGTACACAACGCCCACATGTTCTACCTGAAATGCAGGGATCTGGAGGAGCGCACCGCGCTGATCCGCCACCTGAAGGCAAACGATATTCTGGCCGTGTTCCATTATATCCCGCTGCACTCCGCCCCGGCGGGCCAGAAGTTTGGCCGCTTTGACGGCGCGGACGTCTACACCACCGCCGAGAGCGAGCGCCTCGTCCGCCTGCCGATGTACTACGGCCTGACCGAGGCAGACCGCAATAAGGTCATTGCCAAGGTCCTGGAATTTTATGCGCAATAAGGCCCTGCCCGGCTGGGCGTACACACTCTGCACCGCTGCCGCCGCGCTGGTGTTCCTGCTGGCGTATGAGCTGGTCGTCTACAGGGTGCCGGTGACGGAGATCTTCCTGCCGGTCAGCTCCTGGAGCGACGAGGTCATCTACAGCAAACAGCTGGCCGCCGCCGTGCAGTACGGCGCGCCGCAGGGGTACTTCGGCTTCAATGAGTCGCACGCCGCCGTCGGCACCTACGCCGCGTGGGGGCCGGCGGTTTTTCTGGTCTATGCGCTGCCGGGGCTGCTTTTGCGCGGGCAGAATGCCTTTTTGTGGTGCAACCTGCTGTTCGTCGTGCTGGGCTGGACGTTTTTCGCCCGGGCCGCACGGCTTGGCTGGAAGCGCCAGCTGGCCTTTGCTGCGGCGCTGGCCGCCATGAACGCGCCGATCCGCTATGTGTTCTCCGCCATGCAGGAGCCGCTGCACTATGCGCTCATGCTGGCGGTGCTGGGCTGCGGCATTCTGGCGCGGCGGGACAAAAGCCGTGCCGCGTGGGCGGGGCTGTGTGTGCTGTGCGCCGTGGCCACGCTCGTGCGCCCCTATGAGGCCGTGCTCTGGCTGTTCCCGCTGGCGCTGTGCCGACAGGACCGCCGCCGCATCGCAGTCTGCGTGGCGGGCGGGACGGTTTCCTTGGGCGGCACGCTCGTGCTGATGTCCAAATTCTACGCGCCCTACTTCTTTACCAATGTCGATCTAAGCCCGCTGCAGGAGCTGGCCCGCGGGCAGGTGGTCTCCGCCGTCAGGGACGTGGCACACAAGCTGCTGGACGCCCTGCTCACCGTGGCCGAAATGCTGGCCGACCAGCTGGCAAACCGCAGCGGGGGACAGTACCTGCTGTTTTTCCTGCTGCTGGGCGTGACGCTGGTCTGCCTGATCGTGGATGCCCGCGCCGGGCGGCCCGTGTTCTGGAAGGGCTGCGCTGCCGTGACTGCGGTCATCGTCTTTCTGGCGCTGCTGCTGATGTACCGCCCCGTTGAGGGCTCCCGCCATACGCTTGTACTGGATGTGCTGCTGCTGGCGGCGCTCCTTGTGGAGAACGCCCGCCCCGCCGCGGGCACGGCAGCCGCCGCGCTGGTGCTGGCCGCGCTCGGCGTGCTGAATCTGGCGGACGGCTTCACCATGCCGCGCTACAGCGCCGAATGGGACGCCGCGGTGCAGCAAATCGAGGCCGCGCTGACCGAGAGCCGGTCCGCTGTGACGAGCGCCGACCCCTGGGACAGCACCGTGGCCTACGCCTTTGGCGACCCCGTACACTGTGGTTTGCTCTACGGCGTGCCGGACGGCATGGGCATCCAGTTTGACGAGGCCGCCTACCTGACCGACCCGGCCCATGAGATTTATTCCCGCTACGTCCTGACCGCCGCCGACACCCCCACCGCCGCCCGCTTACAAGCCGACGGCTGGACGGTACTGTACGAGAGCGACAGGGGCGTGCTGTACGAACATGGCACAATGTAGGGGCCGGGCATGCCCGGCCCGCGGCCTTCCCACAGGCGTCCGTCCTATAGCCGTGGGCCGATGCAAGCATCGCCCCCTGCACCGTAGGGGCGGATTCCATATCCGCCCGGGCCGTCTGCCCCAAACGCCGATTTTGCGTTGTAGAGACTGTAGGGGCGAACATTGTTCGCCCGCCAGCCTGACGTAGCAGCGTCCTTTCGGGATGGCCCTTCCCGTGGCAAACGGGCACGGGCGGGCAATGCCCGCCCCTACAAGCAAGGTAAAAAGAGCAAGGAGAATCCTCCATGAACACCCCCACCCTCCCCACTTTAACCGGCACGGCGGTCACGCTGCGCCCCATCACCGACGCCGACACGGACCTTATCGTCAAGTGGCGCAACACGCCGTCTGTCGTGCAGAACTTCATCTTCCGCCAGACCTTCACGCCGGAGATGCACCGCAGCTGGCTGGCGACGAAGGTCACCACCGGCCAGGTCGTGCAGTATATCATCCTCGACAACGCCGACGGCAAGCCCGTCGGGTCGGTCTATTACCGCGATATTGACAACCACAACCGCAGCGCCGAGTACGGCATCTTCATCGGTGAGGAAAGCGCCCGCGGCAAGGGCCTTGGCACCGAGACGGCCCGCCTGTTCACCGATTTTGGCTTTGCGGGGCTGCATCTGCACCGCATCAGCCTGCGCGTGCTGGCCGAAAATGCCGCCGCGCGCCGCAGCTATGAAAAGGCCGGCTTTGTGCAGGAGGGCGTTTTCCGCGATATGGAGCTGCTGGACGGAGCCTACCGCGACGTCGTCTTTATGGCCAAGCTGGCGGAGAACTGACGTGAAAAAACCGATGCAGAAAATCCGAACCTGCCTGCAAAAGACCCCCAATGCGCTGCTCTGCGCGTTGGGGGCAGTCGTGTTCCTTGCGGGCTTTTACTTTTTGTGCTACCGCACGCCGCTGAACGAGGTCTGGCTGCCCACCACGATGAACAACGACGAGGCGCTCTATAACCGCCAGGTCGTCAGCGTGCTGACCCACGGCGGGCCGCAGGGGTATTTCGGCTATCAGGAATCCACTGCGGATATTGGCCGCTACGGTACCTGGGGCCCGCTGCTGATTTGGGCCTACGCGCTGCCGGGTCTGCTGTTCGGTGCCAGCGTAAACGTCGTGCTGTGGTGTAATTTGCTGCTGATTGCCGTGGGCATCGCGGTGTTTGCCCGCTGCGCGCGGCTGAATTACTGGCAGTGCATCGCGCTGTGCGGCGCACTGTTCAGCATCATGCTGCCGCTTCGCTCCTGCGTCAGCGGCGCGTCGGAGGCCATGCACTATATGCTGGCGCTCCTCATCGTCGGCACGGCGGCGGCCCTGCACCGCAGCGGCAAGACTGGCTGGCTGATTGCCTGTGCCGCGGCCTGTGCGGTGGAAACGATCTTCCGCCCCTACGCGCTGCTGTTCTGGGTGTTCCCGCTCACGGCGGTCTGGCAGAATAAGCGCCGCCGCGCGGCCTGTTTGGGCACGGCGGCGGGCGGGTTCGCGGTTTCGCTGTTCGCCATGGCCAAGCTCGCTGCGCCCTATTTCAGCGACGGCGGCATGGACTTTGACGGCATCCGGCTGTTATTGCAGCTCCATCCCGTGGCGGCGGTCCGCTATGAGTGCGCCCGCGCCGCGACCCTGCTGCACGCGGCCTGGCGGGACGATATTCTGCCCACACTCCACGGTGAGACGACCTACATCGGCGGCGGCTGTGTGACGTTTTTGGCCGTTGTGCTCGTCGCGGTGGTCTGCCTTGTCTGGGATAAGCACAAAGGCCGCCCGCTGGTGCTCAAGGGCTGTGCGCTGTTTTGCAGCGCGGTCATTGCGCTGGTACTGCTGTTCATGTACAACATCGACCCGCGTCACATGATGCTGCTGGCCATCCTGCTGCTGGGGGCCGTCGTTGTCGAGGACGCCGCGCCCGCCGCCGTCTGGCTGCCGGTGCTCGTCGTCCTGCTGCTGCCGATGAACTTCCAGCGCGGCAGCCTGCCCGAGAAAAACGCCGAAATGGCCGCCCAGATGCAGACCGTCGAGGCCGCCCTGACCGCCAGCGTGCAGGATGCCGGGGCCGACCCCTGGGACCACACGCTGGCCTACGCCTATGACGACGGGGTGTTCCACGGCTATCTCTACGCCGTGCCTGACGGTATGGGCATTGAGTTTGATAAAAACAGCTACCTCTGGGACGAGGAAAACCCGATTTCCTCCCGCTACGTGATGTGCGGCCACGACACCCGCGTTGCCGCCCGTCTGCTGGCCGAAAACTGGCAGCAGGTCGTCTCCACCGAGGATCTGGTGATCTATAAGCGCCCGTGAGCGCAGAAGGAAGTACACAGCTATGCAGAAAATATCTTACGTGATCCCGTGCTACCGCTCCCAGCATACGGTGGGCGGCGTGGTGGCGGAGATCGCCGCCACCATGCAGACCCTGCCGCAGTATGACTACGAGGTCATTCTGGTGAACGACTGCTCGCCGGATGATACCTTCGGCACGATCCGCAGCCTTGTGGCGGCGGACAGCCATGTCGTGGGCGTCGATCTGGCGAAAAACTTCGGCCAGCATGCGGCGCTGATGGCGGGCTTTCACAAGTGCAGCGGCGATATCGTCGTCTGCCTCGACGACGACGGCCAGACCCCGGCGGACGAGGTCGGCAAGCTGCTGGCAAAAATTGACGAGGGTTATGACGTCGTCTACGCCAGCTATGACACGAAGCGTCAGGCTGGCTGGCGCAACCTGGGCAGCTGGGTCAACAGCAAAATGACCGAGATCATGCTGGGCAAGCCGCCGGAGCTCGTCGTCAACAGCTACTTTGCGGCGCGCCGCTTCATTGTGGACGAGATGCTGCGCTATGAGCACTGCTACCCCTACGTCATCGGGCTGGTGCTGCGCTCTACCAAGCGCATCTGCAACGTGCCGGTGCACCACCGCGCCCGTGAGGAGGGCCGCAGCGGCTACACGCTGAGCAAGCTGCTGAATCTCTGGATGAACGGCTTTACGTCGTTTTCCGTCAAGCCGCTGCGCATTGCGACCTACATCGGCACGCTGTTTGCCATGGCGGGCTTTCTCTACTTTATCTATATCATCATCGACCACTTTACCCGCGCGGCGGCCCCCATCGGGTGGGCGTCCACCACGGCGCTGCTGCTGCTGCTCGGCGGCATGATCCTGGTCGTACTGGGCATTATGGGCGAGTACGTGGGCCGCATCTACATGTGCGCCAACGCCGCGCCCCAATACGTCGAGCGCGAGGTCATCCGGCATGAGGAGGACGACGCATGAGGCAGGCGAAATGGTTCCTGCTGCTGCATGTGATCCTGGGCATCTATGCGGGCAGCAGCGTGTGCAGCAAGCTGGCCGCGCAGCAGCCGTTTTTGAGCGCGGCGTTTATCGTGCTGTACGGCCTGATGCTGCTGGCGCTTGTCACCTATGCGGCGGGCTGGCAGCAGGTCATCAAGCATCTGCCGCTGACGACGGCCTACGCGAACAAGGCCGTCACCGTGGTGTGGGGCATTCTGCTGGGTCTGGCCGTTTTTGGTGAGGCCGTCACGCCGCGCCAGGTCATCGGTGCGGTCATCATTATATGCGGCATCGTGCTTTTTGTACGGGCCGACAATGAGGGGGAGGGCGGCAAATGAGTCAGGCACAGCTGCCCTATGTGCTGCTGTATCTGTGCAGCACGTTTCTCTCCGCGGTCTCGCAGGTGCTTTTGAAGAAGGCCGCGCTGCGGGAGCACAAGTCGGTCTTGGCGGAGTACACCGACTGGCGGGTGATTTTAGGCTATGCCCTCTTTGTGGGCTGCACGCTCTTAACGATGCTGGCCTACAAGGGCGTACCGCTCAACGTCGGGCCTGTACTGGAAGCAACAGGCTATATTTACGTCACGATTTTCGGCGTTACGATCTTCCACGAGAAGATGAGCCCCAAAAAGCTCGCCGCACTGGCGATGATTTTGGTCGGCATCCTTGTATATGCGCTGTAACTAAAAACGTCCTGCCTGCAACATTGCGCAGACAGGACGTTTTTTATTTGGGCATTTGGAATTTCTTTGGTTCTTTCTTTGCAAAGAAAGAACACTCGTACTCTTGTTTACAGCCTCTCCGGCACGCGGCGCTCGCGGCGCTGCACCGGGCTTCTCTGCAAAACGGTGGCGGCATAATCCAGCAACAGCGCCAGCAGCAGACCAAATACCACGTCAATGACACTGTGCTGTTTGAGCAGTATCGTGGACAGCGAGATCGACACACACAGCACCATGGCGGCGGAGCGCATCCAGCGGCGGCGCGGGGCATCAAAGATTGCACTGCGGTAGTACGCCAGCATCAGCGTGACCGAATTGAACACATGGATGGACGGGCAGACGTTCATCGGCGTGTCGCTGCGGTAGATCATCCGCACAAGCTGCGCAAAAATGTCGGTGCCCGGCACGTATTTCGGGCGCAGGGCCAGACCGTTAGGCACAATGGCATAGAACAGAAGCGTCATCGTCATGCCGGTGAACAGCGGAATGCACAGCCGCCAGAAATCCTCCCGCGGGGCCTTATACAGCAGATAAAACAGCGTAAACGGAATCCACGGAAACCACAAAATATATGGTACAATGGCATATTTGCAGAACGGGATCAAATCGTCCAGCTGGCAGTGTACCCACAGATCCGGTGTCTGGATCGTGCGCTCCAGCAGCGCAAAAAACGATAAGTAAAACAAAGCATAGAGCGCCATGAACCAGACAGGATGGCGCGAACACCAGTTACGCATACATTTACACCCTTTCGATGATGTACTATTATACGCCGCACGCGGCGCACAAAACAAGCGACAATCCGCACAATTCGCAGCTGCGTTTTCGACAGGATATTGTGGAGATTTTGTCCCTGCCGCCTTCTGTATACTAATACGAATAGCCGCGCGGGAATAATGCGTTACAGATGTGAAAGAGTTGTAAACAAACAAATGGCGGAGCGGTAAGGGCCGCAAAAAGGATCCCGTCACTAAGGGACGAGTTCCTCGGCTTATACTGTATTTTACTCTCCCAGTACCGCGGGATGGCCGGTCGGGGTGTGCTCGCTCTGGAACTTCAGCGCGGCGGCGATGAAGCCCTTGAACAGGGGGTGCGCACGGTTCGGGCGGCTCTTGAACTCGGGGTGGAACTGCGCGCCCAGATGGAAATCGCGGCCCGGGATCTCCACAGCCTCCACAAGGCGTCCGTCCGGGCTGGTACCGGCGATGACCAGACCCTTCTCCTCGAACTCGGCGCGGAACTCGTTGTTGAACTCATAGCGGTGGCGGTGGCGCTCGTCGATCTCCGTCGTGCCGTAGCAGTCGGCCATCTTCGTGCCCGGCGTGATGACGCAGGGGTACTTGCCCAGACGCATCGTGCCGCCCTTCGTCTCAACGCCCTGCTGGTCCGGCATCAGGTCAATGACGTTGTGCTGGCCCTCGGGCGTAAATTCGCTGGAATTGGCGTCGGCGTAGCCCAGCACGTTGCGGGCGTACTCCATGACCATGATCTGCATGCCCAGGCAGATGCCGAAATAGGGCACGTGGTTCTCACGCGCGTACTGCGCAGCCTGGATCATGCCCTCGATGCCGCGGTCACCAAAGCCGCCCGGCACAATGATGCCGTCCACGTCGCCCAGCTCGTCGGCGCAGCAGTCCTGGTCGACGAGATGCTCACTGTCGACCCACTTGATCTCGACCTTGCTCTCGTTCTCAAAGCCCGCGTGGTACAGGCTCTCCATGACGCTCAAATAAGCGTCGTGCAGCTTGACATACTTGCCGACCAGCGCAATCGTGCAGGTCTTGCTGCGGGTCGCAATGCGGCTGATGAGCGCCTTCCACTCGGTCAGATCGCTCGGCGGGGTCTGCAGGTGCAGCTGGCGGGCCACGACGTTCGTCAGACCGGCGGATTCCAGCATCAGCGGGCACTCGTACAGGCTCGGCATCGTCAGGTTTTCAATGACGCAGTCGGGGCGCACGTTGCAGAACATGCTGATCTTGCGCTTGATGTCGTTGCCTACAGGGCCGTCGGCGCGCAGGACGATGATGTTCGGCGCAATGCCCATGCCCTGCAGCTCCTTGCAGGAGTGCTGCGCGGGCTTGGACTTGTATTCGTCGGAGCCGGAGATGTAGGGCACCAGTACGACGTGGATATAGCAGCAGTTCTCGGGGCCCTGCTCCAGACCGACCTGACGGATGGCCTCCAGGAAGGGTTGGCTCTCAATGTCGCCGGTGGTGCCGCCGATCTCGGTGATGACGACGTCCGCCTCGGTGCTCTTGGCCAGATTATAGATGTAGCTCTTGATCTCGTTGGTGATGTGGGGGATGATCTGCACGGTCTGGCCCAGATAAGCGCCCTGACGCTCCTTGTTCAGGACGTTCCAGTAGACCTTGCCGGTGGTCAGGTTTGAGTATTTGTTCAGATTTTCGTCGATGAAGCGCTCATAATGGCCGAGGTCGAGGTCTGTCTCGGTGCCGTCGTCGGTCACGAACACCTCGCCGTGCTGCAGCGGGCTCATCGTGCCCGGGTCAACGTTGATGTAGGGGTCCAGCTTCTGGCTGGCCACCTTCAGTCCGCGGGTCTTGAGCAGACGTCCCAGGCTGGCCGCTGTGATGCCCTTGCCCAGGCCCGACACAACGCCGCCGGTCACAAAAATATACTTCGTTGCCATAATTCACCCTCCATGTCGGCGGATGCCAAACAACAGCGCCCGCCATATCCCAAAAAATTATCCTTTTCATTATACATCGGAAAAAACAGCTTTTGCAATACGGCTGGCATATTTTCTTTATTAAATTTGCAAAAAATGGGTTCTACTTTGGATTCTTCAGTGCGCATCCGTGTACTTCAGGATCTCGCCGATCAGCACCTTCATGTCCAGCGGCTTGCCTATGTGGCTGTTCATGCCCGCGTCCAGGCAGGCCTTCACGTCGTCGGCAAAGACATTGGCCGTCATGGCGATGATGGGCGTGCCCTCGCCGGGCCCCTTGCCCTCAAACGCCCGGATGCACCGGGTAGCCTCCAGTCCGTTCATCTCGGGCATCATGACGTCCATCAGAATCGCGTCATAGGTGTGCGGCGCAGCGTTCTGGATGGCCTCCAGCGCCAGTCTGCCGTTCTCAACGGCGGTGATGCTGGCACCCTGCTCCTCCAGCAGGGCTGTGGCGATCTCGCTGTTCAGCTCGTTATCCTCGGCCAGCAGCAGGTGCAGCCCGGCCAGCGGCAGCACTGTTTCCGCTGCAGCGGGGGCTGCCGCGGCAGTCTCTGCCCCCGCGGCGGAGGCATCGCCCCAACTGCTGCCGGACGCGGCTGCCGATGCGGCATGCCGCACGACCACGGACGGCTCGGCCTTGGGCGGTGTGCCCACGGGCAGCGACAGCCGCACAATGAAGGTCGAACCCTTGCCGGGCTCACTCTCGACATCGAGCGAGCCGTGCATCTGGTCAACGAGCTTCTTTGTGATGGCCATGCCCAGACCCGTGCCCTTGTAGTGGGTGCGGCTCGAGCGCTGCTCCTGCGTGAACGGCTCAAAAATATGCTGCAGGAATTCCTCGCTCATACCGATGCCGTTGTCCTTGATCTCCATCCGCAGGTGGACAAAACCTTCTTCAAACAGCGTTTCCTTGGCGCGGAAGTTGATCTCGCCGCCGTCTGGCGTGTACTTGACGGCGTTGGAAAGAATGTTGATAAGCACCTGCCGGATATGCAGCTCACTGCCGGTCAGGTACGGGTGCCAGAACGGGCCGATCTGCTTTGTGAAGGTCATGTGCCGGTCCACGATCTGGCCCTCCACGATGGAGCAGCAGGAATCCAGCAGTACCCGCAGATCAAACGATGTGTCCAGCATCTGCATATTGCCGGATTCGATTTTGGTCATGTCCAGCACGTCGTTGATGAGGGAGAGCAGGTGGGATGCCGCACCGCGCATCTTTGTCATGCAGTCCCGCACGCGGGCCTTGTTGTCAAAGTTGTCCTCGGCAATGTCCAGCATACCCATAATGCCGTTGATGGGCGTGCGGATGTCGTGGGACATGTTAGACAGGAACTCCGTCTTGGCGACGCTGGCCTCCTCGGCCTTGCGCAGGGCTTTTTCGGTCTCGGCGCGGAACCGTTGGGCGCGGATGGCAAGTGCGATGCAGACCGCGGTAACCAGAACGCACAGGCAGGTCAGCACGATAATGGCCGGGTACTGATAGGCCAGCCGCGTCAGAGAGAACGGCTGCTGCCCCAGGTTGATGTAGGCGTTGGTGATGGTGCTGATCTCGGCGTGGGTCAGGCTGTCGATGCTCTTGTTCAGCACAGTGCGCAGCAGCACATCGTAGTCCTGCCGGACGCCGATGCAGAAATTGCGCTGCTCGTCGCTCAGCATCGAGCGCAGCTCGTTGCGCGTATCGTCAAAGACCGTGCGCTCGGCCTGGTAGGTGTAGGTATAGTAGGCATCGACAGTCCCGGCGCGCACGGCAGCCAGGCAGTCATCAAAGGAATCCAGGTATTCTACATGAGCCGTGTCGCCCAGGCCGGGCATTTCCAGCGAGGAGGGGGAAAAATCGTATGCGACAGCGACATTGTTCAGCGTGCCGTTGTGGCGGCGCAGCAGCACCCAGGAAAACTCCGCCGACAGATAGCTGTCGGTCAGCTTGTAGCCGTAGTTCTCCGCCTGGGACATGTCGTCGGTCAGGTCGATGACAAAATCCGCCTGCCCGTCCGCCAGCATGGCCTTGTACTCGCTGCGGTCCGCGGGCTTCAGGAATTTGTAGCGCAGCCGCGCCCGGCCTGCTGCCTTTTGGAAAATATCCACCATGATGCCGGTGGGCACGCCGTCCTGCGTCATGTAGGAGTAAGGGTAGCGGTCCGGGTTGACAAGCACCGTGAACACCGTGTCTGCGGCATTGCAGGCGATGACATAGTTTTCCTCGGCGTCGGTCAGATTAATTTTGCTGCTGGTATGGCTGCCGGTGTAGTATTTGTTGAACAGGGTCGTGCGCCAGCTGGGGTTGTCGCGGTTCATCGCCGCAATAGCGTTGTTGACGAGCCGCAGCGTCGGGGCATCACCCTTGCGCACGGCAATATAGCTGTCCTGCACGTCAAAGGTGTCAATGATCCATTCGTTCTTCGTCTGGCGCATCCGGTTGGAGACGGCGGCGGTGATCTCCCCGCTGCGCAATGCACTGGACAGCTCCTCGTCGGTATCATAGTACACCGGGGTGTAGCGGAAGCCGTGCTCCTCGGCGTAGGCTTTAAAGCTGTCATTGCGGCTATTGCCTGTGCGGCTCACGCCGACGATCATCCCGTCGTAGGTGCTGTAGTCACCGGCCACAATGCTGCGGTTGCCGGCCTTGACGGTCAGCATCGTGGCAATGTTGCTGATCGGCTCGGCAGAAAAGTCGAACCGTTCCTCACGCTCCGGCGTTTTGCGCAGCATCGGCACAATATCGACTTCGCCGTTCTCCAGCATATCCATGATCTCATTGACGTCGCAGTCATAGCCCAGATACTCGTAGTTGAGGTTTTCATACTTGGCCATGTCCTGCAGCGTCTCATAGGCGTAGCCGCTGCGGCTGCCGTCTGCAGCGGTGGCCATGTAGCCCGTGTAGGGGTAGAAGCCGACGCGCAGGGTGCGCAGGGTGGTCCGGCCATCGTCCGCGGCGTGCACGGGCATGGCAAAGCCAAGCAGAACGCTGACAGCCAGGCTGAACAACAGCAGCATGGCTGCCCCGCGTCTGCTTACGCCGGGATTCTCCTTCTTATTCATCGAAAACAGCTCCGGTCTTTTTAGCGCGGCAGCCGGGCAGGGATGCAGGGCCCGCGGCGCCGCACATATATTTTGCAGGCATGGCCCGGGCAGCTTCGGTGTCGTCCGCCGCGGGCATCATCTCGGATGTTTTTACAGCTCCCGGATCGCGGCCAGCACTTCCTCATGCGCGGCCACCACCGGCGGCCAGAGGCTGGCATCCTCCAGCGGCTTCGGGCCGCGGACTGCGTCGCAGAGCGTGGCGGCGGTCTTATACAGGCGGTCCATGCCAAGGTTCTGGGCCACGCCCTTCAGCGTGTGGCTGGCGCGGAAGGCCAGCTCCCAGTCCTGGGCGGCCAGCGCGTCCTTCAGCTGGTTGAAGCTGGGGTCGCCGGGGTATTTCAGCACAAACTTTTTGATGAGTGCCTCGCTGGGCAGTCGGCTGATGGTTGCCTTGTAATCGCCGCCGATGCGGTCATAAAATTCCTGCAATGTCATAGGGGACCTTCTTCTTTCTTACAATTTATCGGATTCCTGATTTGGCTTTGGTTTTTCTGCTTCTTCTGCGGAAAATGCTGCGGTGATACATTTGTTCCGGCACTCCTTGGCCTGATACAGCAGCTTGTCCGCCTGACGGATGCCGGGGTCAAGGGTGCAGGCGCCGTACACACCGCCGATGCTGACCGTCAGATGCAGGTCGGGGTATTCGATCATGTGCAGCGCCTGCACCGTCGCGCGGATCTGCTCAAGCCGCTTTATAAAGACATGCTCCGGGATATGCGGGAAAATCAGCAAAAACTCGTCGCCGCCGTACCGCACCAGTGCATCGCTGCGGTTGCGCACGCAGGCCGTTACCGCACTCACCAGCATGCGCAGCGCGTCGTCGCCGGCCTGATGGCCGTAGACGTCGTTGATCTGCTTGAACTGGTCAAGGTCCAGCATGGCTACGGCATCCACTTCCATGAGCTTCCGCAGCTGCTTCTCAAAGAAGCGGCGGTTATAGGCGTTGGTCAGGACATCATGGTAGAGGTCATGATGGTAGTCAAAAAACTGCTCTGCAGGGTCGGCCTGCCCGGCGGCGCCGATATACGCGGGTACGCTGTCATCGCTCCACAGAGAGCACAGGCGCACGTGATGCCAGCGAAGCTCGCCGTCAATGGGCAGCAGCATCGAAAGCTCGGTGTAGGGGTGCTCTGCACTGGTGGCGCGCAGCGCCTTCTGGATACGCGCAATGTCCGCAAGGGCGAACCCGGTTTCCTCGACTTCATCGGGCAGGTGCAGATCTTTGGGCACGCCCATGTGCTCCGCCGCCCACGCAGAGAAGGAAAGATGACCGGTAGGCTCGTCATAGTCAAACTGTATGCAGCGGACGCTCTGGTTAAAGAACCGACCCTTCTGCTGCATGCGGGACAGCGACTGCACTATATGATTTTGCCCGGGCAGTGCGTTCTCCCGCAGGAGGGCATCGGAAATATGCTGTGCATCTGCCAGACGGTGCAGCTGGTTGCCGGTGTCCGAAGCAATGCTCAGCTCGGCATGCAGCTGCGCGCCGCACTCGGTCAGGCATTCCAGCAGCAGCGGGTTGAACTGCCCGCACTCCCCGTTCAGGATCATCTTCACCGTGGTGTCGTGGTCGAACGCTTTTTTGTAGCAGCGCTCGCTCGTCAATGCGTCGTATACATCGGCCAAAGACACGACCTGCGCGGCGATGGGGATCTGCTCGCCTTCAAGCCCGTCCGGGTAGCCGCGCCCGTCCCAGCGCTCATGATGCCAACGGCATATAGCGTAGGCCGTCTTGACAAGGTCGGACTCCTGCTGGAACGGCAGCTTTTCCAGGATCTCCGAACCAATTGTGGTGTGGGTTTTCATGACCTCGAATTCTTCCTTCGTCAGCCTGCCGGGCTTGTTCAGGATGGATTCGGGAATGTTGATCTTGCCGATGTCATGCAGCGCCGAAGCGGTGCTGATGAGCGAAATATCCGCGGCGGTCAGGTGGTATTTGTCGGTTTTCTGCACAAGCGTGTGCAGCAGAATATCGGTGGCTGTCTGGATATGCAGCACGTGCATACCGCTCTCCCCGTTGCGGAACTCCACAATATGGCTCAGTATGTTGATCATCGTGGAGTTGCTTTTCTCTTTTTCATAGACCTGCTCGGCCACAAGGCGGACCAGCCGCTTCTGTTTGGCGTAAAGCATCAGGGTATTGATGACACGGCGGCGCACGACGGCCATGTCAAACGGGCGGCTGATATAGTCGGTAGCGCCCAGATCATAGGCACGCTCGACGTAGCTGGACGCATTCTCTGCCGAAATCATGATGACGGGGACCTCGTCGATCCAGTGGTATTTGTTCATCATGGCCAGCACTTCAAAGCCGTCCATCTCGGGCATCATAATATCGAGCAAAAGCAGGTCGATGTCCGTCGCGGACTGCAAAATGGCCACAGCCTGTCTGCCGTTTTCCGCCTCCAGAATCTCATAACCGTCACCCAGCATCTCCGTCAGGATGGCGCGGTTCATCGCGGAGTCGTCCGCAATCAGGATTTTCTCTTTATCACTCATGACTTCTCCTATAGTTACAAGCGGAGCAAACACGCGGTAAAAATGTACATTCTCCTATACTTTATCATTATAGTATAATAGGAACCGCAAAAGCAACCAATTTGTGCAAAACAATCGAAAAATGTTCCAAAAGCGCAAAAAAGATGAAAAAATATGCCAAAAAGAAAAAGCCTCCCTTGTCAAAGGGAGGCTTCAGCGTGTCGAAAAACCTCCCTCTGCGAGGGAGGTGCCCCGAAGGGGCGGAGGGAGAGAACCTTGCCATAGCCCGAAATATTTCGGGCAGCCGTACAGTTCTCTCCCCCACCGCCTGCGGGCGGAGCCCCCTCGCAGAGGGGGCCAAGGGGTGAGCACACCTTTTTCGACAGTCTGTCATCCCTCCCCGCGATGCAGCGATAGCGGGTGGTTTGTAGGGAGCGGTCTTGACCGCTCCGTGCCCGCCGGTGGCACCGGAAAACACCCCGGGGAGGGGTAAATCGCTCCCCCGCGTAGAACGTAGGGGCCGGGCATGCCCGGCCCGCAGCTTTGCGGCAGGCACACCGTTCAAGGGCAGCCGCGCAAGGCCGTGGGCCGCGACATAAAAAGGCGGGTGCTCCACCTGCGTGAAGCATCCGCCTGACCCCAAAATTATTTTCTCTTTCTCTTAGCAGCCACGGCCCTAACCATGCTCACCGCTGCGGCGGCCAGTGCGGGGTAGAGCACCAAACAAAACGCCTGATACCACGTCGGCACAAAATACTGCCATACGGCGGGCAGGGTGTCGGCGGCGTTCAGCGTGATGTCGCTCATTGTCAGCGTCACGGCCTTGTTTTCCTCGGGGCTGCAGGGGTCCAGCCGCAGCGCGGCCAGACTCGTGCGCGGCAGCGTGTAGACGTACTGCCCGCTTCCCAGACTCTGCGGGAACACCCGGCGGTCCGCGGAGTAGTCCTCGCCGACCTTTGTCGTGTAGTACAGGCACATTTCACGCGCCTCACCGTCAAATTCGGCGGTGTAAGAAATCGTGCGCACCACGCGGCTGCCCACGTCCTCCAAAATCATCTGGGGGTCGCCGTCCTGTGTCGTCAGCGTGCCGTCCGCGCCCTGCACAAGGCCCACCAGCTGCCAGTCGGTTACGGCCATCGTCTCCTCGGCCAGACGGCCCTGCGCCCGGGCGGCGGCGTCACTGCCAAAGTGTACCACGCCCAGCACCAGCCAGACGGCCAGCGCCAGCAGATACGCCGTCAGCGGCAGCGCGCCGCGGCGGGAGAACCAGTTTTTCAAAGCCTTCACTGCGCGCTCACCTCCATCGGCATCGGGGCAAAGCCCGCATCGGTCACGCGGTAGAGCAGCGTCTCGCCGCTCTGCGCCGCCGCCAGCTTGTCGGTAAACAAATCGGCGTAGCTCTGCACAAAAATATCGTCCAGCGTCTGGATGTACAGCACTGTGCAGCCGTTGCCGCGCACAATGTCGTCCAGCTCCTGCGCCGTAAAGCCGTGGTAATAGGTGTTTTTCACACCCTCGGCGGGCTGCAATTCGGGCAGGCCCAGCTCGCCGCCGCCACCGATCATCTTCGTCTCGCCGGTGTCGGGGTCCGTGGTCACCGTGCCGGAGTAGTCCACCAGAATCGGGTAAAAGTCAAACACGGCGCTGAACCAGCCCTCGCCGTTGTCGCCCTGACCGACGTAGAACACGCGGTCATCGGGGGCGAGGTAGCTGCACACCAGCTCGGCCTCGGCGCGCTCGGCGCGGCGGTCGGTGAACTCGCTGTCGGCAAAGCCCAGCACACTCAGCTGCGGCAGAATCAGCTGGCTCTGGCGGAACAGCATCCCGCAGGCCAGCACCAGCACAAACAGCTCAAAGGCAGCTTGCGGCTGTCGGCGAGTCGCAGCAAAAACCGCTGTCGGGCCGTCTGCCCCGCCCTTGACTGTGATCTGCGGCAGCAGCGCCACCGACAGACACCCCAGCGCCAGAATGAACCAGCCGATGTAATAGCTGTAAATGTAGCGGTTGTAGTCGGTCAGCTGCTCGGCCTGAAAGGTCTTGAAGATAAAGCCGTAGCTCAGCGCCAGCATGAGGTTGTAGCCCAAAAAGCAGACGCCGGACAGCACGCCGATGACCGCGATGCGCGCCTTGAGCCGCCGCGATGCTGCCGCCAGGATCGCCACGGCAAACACGATGGCGATCAGCGCGACCACATTGCGGCCCTGCCCGATCATGCTCAGCTTGCCGTCACTCGTCCAGAACTGGTGGCCCATGTCGGCCATCGCAGTGCGGAACTGGGCCTCGCGCTCGGCGTAAAAGCCCTCCACCGGCTGCCCCAGCAGAATTTTAATGCCGTTGACCACGACGGCGGACAGCGGGGCGCTCGTCTCGCCGACGCCGGAATCACTGGCGCTGCGGCTGACGAGCCAGCCGACATAGCGCACATTCCACAGATAGTAAATTGCCATCGGCGCGGCAAAGCAGGCAAGGCTGAACCCGGTGCGGGGGAGCAGACCGGCCTTGAAATCGCCGTCGTCGGCAAACAGCCACTCGTCCACAGCCACCAGCCCCGCCGCCACCAGCGCCAATACAAACGTATTGGCCTTGATGTTGGCAGACAGCGCCAGAATCGGCAGCACGGCCCACTTGGGGGCTGAATTTTGGCGCAGCGCCAGCCACGCGGCCACCGCGCCGCCGAACACCAGCCCCGCGGGCACGTCGCCGTAGCTGGTCATGTAGGTGGTCGTCAGGTAGATCGTGTGGTTGTAGTTCGTGAAGAAGAACGGCACGCACCACAGCACGGCGGCCATCGGCACGGCCACGCGCCATTTTTCCCGCGGGACAGCCCCCACAACGGCGGCAAACACGGAAAAATACAAAATGTCATAAGCGACGTAAATTTTCCAATCTGCATAATCGCCGAAAAACTGGAAGAAATACGCCAGCAGCGGCAGGCCGGGGTTCTGGGTCGCGGCCCAGGGCGTGCCCAGCTCGGCGGTGGCGTACAGGCTGTCGTTGACCTTCGTGATCTTGACCGCCGTTGCCCACAGGCTCAGCTCGTCAAAGTCCGTCGCCAAAGGCTGCCGCACGAAAAAGTAGACCGTGAACGCCAGCGCCATGCCCCAGAACAGCACGCTGCCCGGGGTGAAAAGGCGCTGCGCCGCGCCGGTGCTGCCCCTGCAGGACGCCGCGACCCATACGCCGCCCGCCAGACAGAGAAGATACAGCAGCCACGCGGCGGGGTAGAGCACGCCCGCCATTGCGGCCAGTGTCAGCACCGCGACGATGGCGGACAATGCCGTCAGTGGTGCGACGGATGCCGGGACGCGGCATTTCAGCGTCAGCACCGCGCAGCCGCAGAACAGCGCCGCCACCGCCGCCAGTACGCAGAGTAGTTCCATAGGGTCAGCTCCTTGCTGTGATAAATTGCGTGTAGGGGCATCGGGGACGCCGCCCCCCTACAAATGCGCAGAGACGTAGGGGCAGGGCATGCCCTGCCCTCGACCTTCCTGTAAACGCGATTCGGCCTTTTATGTTGCGGGCCGGGCATGCCCGGCCCCTACTGCATTTAAAATTTCTTCGGTTCCTTCTTTATAAAGAAGGAATAAACCGCGCTCGTCATCGCCGCCGCCACTGCCGGCACAAACGCCAGCACCAGCCACCAGCCTGCCGTCGGGACAAAGCGGGTGTACCATGGGCGCGCGGGGTTCAGATCAATGCCGGTAAACAGCGTCGGCACGCCGCCCACGCTGTCCGGGTCAATGCGTAGCCCCGTGACCCACTGCCCGCCCAAATCAAACGTGTAGACGCCGGGGGCCGTGACCTTGGCGTAGACCTTCTGCGCCTCGGTGTAGTCGGTCTGGCCGGGCTTCAAATAGTACAGCGCCACGCCGCCCGGGGGCAGTCGGTGCGCCGCGTCCAGCACGGCGGTCTCGATGTACCCCTGGCCCTGCCAGTAAATATGCGGGTCGCTGTCGGTGGAAAGATACCACGCCGGGTCGTCGTCCGGCGGCGTCCACCATTCGTTGGATGAATAGGGCGCAAAGCTCTCGGTCACCAGCTCGGCGGCGTCCACGTGCGTCTGGGGCATTTTGCCCTGCAGCTTGTAGTTCAGCATGACGCCGCAGCCGACGAGACACCGCACCACCCAGAGTACCGCCGCCAGCAGATACGCCAGCAAAAGCAGCTGCCGTGCCTTCAAAAGCGGTTTACGCATTTACTCCACCCCGCTTTCTGCCACAGCTGCCAGCTTGAACGGCACTGCCGCGTCCGCGCCCTCAAAATGATAGAGCGTTGCGGGCATGTCGTTGGTCAGCCCGCCCTCGAACAGGGGGCTGAACTCCCGCTGCAGATAGTCGTCCGCGCGGTCGATCAGGATATAATCGCAGTCCTTCTCGGCCATGTAGGCGACCAGCGTGTCCGGCACGCAGACGGCCTTGTAGTCGTAGAGCGTCCAGTTTTCGCTCTCGACCAGATTCATAAAATCGCTGTCCCAGCGGTCCTGCGTCTCGCCCAGACGGCCATAGAAGCCGCCAAAGCCGTTCACGACCTGCGCGGTCAGCTCGTACCGATAATAATACCATCGCGTGGCGTCGTCGCCCTGGCTGATGACCAGCACGCGGTCCGGCCAGCCCAGCACGGTGTTCATCGTGTCGGCGCGGTCTTGCACGTCGGCGCGCAGCGTGTACAGGCTGTCGACACCGGACCAGAAGCCCGCCGCGGGCACGCCGCGCCAGCAGAATACGGCAAAAATCACTGCCGCCGCGCCGCCCGTCGCCAGCTGCGCCAGCCGCTCCCGCGCGCCGCGCGCCAGCAGGCAGAGCATCGCCAGCATCCATGCCTGATAGTAGGGGGCCAGATAGCGGTCATAGTCCTTGAGAGCCAGTCCCTCCAGGTCGGAGAAGTTGTAGTTGTACAGAATCAGATGGAACAGATACAGCGCAGCAAAGCAGAACGCAAACCCCAGATGCGCGGCCAGCACGCGGCGGCGCGGTGCGCCCCTGTCGGCGGCCAGCCATGCCGCGGCGGCGACCATCGTAATGGCAGCCACAGCCATGATGCCGCCGCCCAAAAGGCAGATGCGCCGCGTAAAGAACGCGCTGCCCATGGCAGCCATGATCTGCGCGAACTTTTCGGTGCGGCCCATGCCCAGCAGCTGCTTTACGCCGCCGACCAATACCGCGCCGTAGCTCAGGCCCTCACTGCCGACGCTCGCGGCGGTGTCCGCCGTGGGGGTGACAGCCGCCGTGTAGCGGCCCCAGCTTGAAAACGCTGCCAGCACGATAACAGCCAGTGCGCCCGCCCGGAGCAGAGCCTTGGGGAACGCCTTTCTGCAGGGCTCGTCTGCGGCCAGCCACAGATCCAGCCCGATCAGGAATGCCGCGATCAGCCCGTAGGCAAAGCAGATGTCCTTGGTCAGCGTCAGCACGGCCAGCGGCAGCACAACAAGCCAGTAGGCGATTTTGCGGCGTCCCACCGCGAAATACAGGCAGAGCGTGCCGCCGAACAGCATCGCCAGCGGCAGGTCAGCCATGGCGTTGACGTACTGCGCTGCGTAGCTGCCCGTAGGCGTGGCCGAGAAGAAAAACGGCAGCAGGAACCCCGCCGCGAACACGAGCACGCCGCCCGCCCAGCGCTCCCGCGGCAGGGCGGACGCAGCGGCCAGACAGGCCAGCGCCAGCGTGTCAATGGCGGCCAGACAGGCCCACTCGGCCCAAGGGCCGAAGGGCTGGAACAAAAATGTGATCAGACTCGTTGCCGGGTAGGTGAAGGATGCCTTCAGGTTGACCGGGTCGGCCACATAGAATGCGCCGCGCTCCACGACCATCTTGGGGGCCAGGCCCCACGCCGTGAACTCATCCCACTGGGTAAACATCGGCTGCTGTACACAGAACAGCAGCCAGATAAACGCAGCACCGCCTAAAAACAGCGTGAAACCGGGGGCGGAGGCCGCTCTTTTCCAGGCAGCGGCCACCCCGGCGGGGCGGTATTGCACAAGCCCGACGACCCACACGGCGGCCAGCGCCAGCAGTACAGCCACAGCGCCAACGCGCAGAAAACCCGCGACCCCGCAGAGATACAGCACGACCACCGCGCCGCTCAATACCGGCAGCGGCAGCAAGGCGGGGGAGAGAGTAAACCGCTCCGCCAGAATCGCACAGGCCCCGCAGAGCAGAAGCAGCAGCGCAAGGGCGTAGAGTAGATGCAGCATGGGCGCGAGCCTCCTTTCATGTTGTGGTAAGCCTTCCCCCGTGGGGGAAGGTGGCCCGTAGGGCCGGATGAGGGGCGGCCTTGCCATAATTGCCCGTGAACGGCGTGCCGGAGCACACCCGCCCCTCATCAGTCACCTTCGGTGACAGCTTCTCCCCCGAGGGGAGAAGCCTTTTCTTTACTTATAAATCGTATACACCGGTCCCACAAAGTAATGCTGGAACAAAAGCACGGCCCCGGCAAACGCATACCAGCCGCACAGCGTTACCGCCAGCGCCTCGCCCTTGGCCGCGGTCAGCCGCGGGGCCAGCACCCACCGCAGCACAGCCGCCGCGGCCAGCACCAGCAGCAGCCAGACCGGCAGGAAATACCGCGTCTGCAAGCCGACGATGCGCACCATGCCCACCGGCGTGTAGGTGATGTACATGGCGGTCATCGCGCCCACGGCGTAGAACAGGCCGAACGCGCCCAGCCAGCCCATGCGGCGTCGGCCCAGCGTGTCGGTCTGCGCGGTGCAGAGCATCGCCGCCGCCAGCAGCACCAGCGGTGCGGTGATGCTGATAAACGCAATCGGCATATCCTTCCAGCCGAACAGCCCCAGCTGGCCGAGAAACCCGTCGTTCTCATACAGTGTGCCCAGCAAAACCGCGATGTAACGCAGCGGATTTTTCAAAACAAACAGCAGCTGCGCACCGCCGTTCACGGTGGTGCCGCCCTGGCGGGCAATCGCGCCGTAGTTATGGCGCAAAAGCGTGCCGTACTGCTCCACACCGAGGGTCAGCGCCAGTGCGCCCGCAGCGGTCAGTACGGCGTACACGGCACGGCTGAAACGCACCTTCCACTCGGATTTCCGTAAAATCAGCGGCAGCACGACCCACAGCAGATTGATATACGGCTTGGTGCCGTTGGCGAACACGCAGGCCAGCGCATAAAAAAGCGCCGTCTTATCGTTCCATTCGTCCCGCGTCAGCAGGGCCAGCATGAGGTAATAGCAGCCCAAAAGCGTCGCGTCGTAGCTCAGCGACGCACCCATGTAGAGTGACATCGGCATAAGCATAATGCACAAAAACGCAGGTCTGCATTTGTGCGCACTGCGCAGCGCTGCATAGCACAGCGCCGTGTAGGCCAGCAGGTTCACGAGCCGCCCGCCGTACAGGCAGCCCAGTGCGCCAAGCCCAAACAGCCGCGCCAGTGCCATGCCCAGTGCACCGGGCAAAAACGGCAAAATCAGAAAGCTGACCGGCTCGGTCACGCGCTGCGGCACAGAGTCCCTATAAAAATAGGTAAGATACTGTTCAAAACTGTCCCGGATGCTCTCCACCCGGCCATCCTTGCCGTACTGCTTCAGCGCGTACCCGGCGGAGTTGAACGGCTGCTCGGCGTGGGTGTCGGGGTCGGTGCCCAGCCCTGCCGAGGTGTGCGCGTTGACCCACGCGCCGGGGAACGCCGCAACAAGCTCGTCCACGTCCTCGGGGTAGCCGCGCTGGGCATCAAAATCGAACCGGCCCATGGATATAGCGTAGGTGCGAAGATAATGGTCGGTCTCGTCGGGGGTCTGCATCGGCGGGTTGGCAAAGGCGAACAGCACGCCGCACAGCAGAATGCACGCCGCGCCCTTTTTGGCAAAGTCCCTGACCCGCCGCAGCGCCAGCGCCGCCGCACCGGCCAGCACGGCCAGCCCCACGCAAAGGCCGGTCACGCCCGCCGCAGATACGCCGCGGGCGTCCAGCCCATAGAACACGCGCCAGTAGTAGCTGACGACGACGCCCAGCGAGGCGCAGACCGCCAACACGAAAGCCCACCGGGCGGCGGGCTGCTGCACGGTGGGTAGGGACGACTTCTTTTTGGAAACGTTTGACATAAAATCAGATTCCTGTAGGGGCGAGGCATGCCTCGCCCGGCTGTTCGCCGCGCCGCAAGGTATCCGGCTTGGCAAGGTCGGGGGCCGGGCGTACCCGGCCCCTACAGTGCATGAAAAATCTGCGATGTTACAGAATATACTGCCCGACCTTGTACTGATCCAGGTTGCCGCGCAGGAACTCGATGGTCGCAGCCAGGCCCTGCTCAAAGGTGTACTGGGGCGCCCAGCCGGTCAGCTCACGCAGCTTGGTGGAATCGCCCAGCAGGCGGTTGACCTCGCTCTTTTCGGGGCGCAGACGCTCGGCCTCGCAGACGATCTTGGCGTTCGGGTTGATCTGGCCGATCAGCTCGTTGGCCAGATCACCGATGGAATGCTCAACGCCCGTCGCAATGTTCAGCTCCTGGCCGATCGCGGCGTCGCAGTCGGCAATCGTCATAAAGCCGTTGGCCGTGTCCTTGACATAGTTGAAGTCGCGGGTCGGGGTCAGGCTGCCGAGCTTGATCTCGGTCTGACCGGCCAGCAGCTGGGTGATGATGGTCGGGATAATGGCGCGTCCGCTCTGGCGCGGGCCGTAGGTGTTGAACGGGCGCACGATGGTGACAGGCAGGTCAAAGCTGCGGTAGAAGCTCTCGGCCAGGCGGTCCGCGCCGATTTTGGTGGCGGAGTAGGGGCTCTGGCCCTGGAACGGGTGCTTCTCGTCGATGGGCACGTACTGCGCCGTGCCGTAGACCTCGCTGGTGGAGGTGACGAGCACGCGCTGGGTGTCCAGCTCACGCGCGGCGTTCAGCACGTTCAGCGTGCCCTTGATGTTGGTGTCCACGTAGCTGTCCGGGCTGTGGTAGGAGAAGGGGATCGCGATGAGCGCGGCCAGATGGAACACGCGCTCCTGCCCGCGCATGGCGGTGCGCACGCCGTTGGGGTCGCGCACGTCGCCCATGAAGATGTCGATTTCGCTGCGGATCTCCGGCGGCAGGGTGTCGATCCAGCCCAGCGAGCCAAAGGAATTGTACAGACAGAACGCGCGGACCTTTTCGCCGCGCTTGACGAGTTCTTCGGTCAGATGGCTGCCAATAAAGCCGTCTGCGCCGGTGACCATAACGGTGTGTGCCATTGCTTGCTCCTTTTTAAAAAGGGGACAGTGCCCCATATTTCAACTTTATTACAAAACAGTATAACCGATTTCGGGGAAGATTTCAACTGTAAGTTATGAATAGTGAATGGGCGGTTGCACGAACGCGGCCCTCATCCGGCCTCGTCCGCTGACGGATGAGGGCAAACCTCGCCTTACAGCCCGTTTACAGTTTTTGCAAAAAATCCCTATTTTCCTATTGACATACGGTTAATTCCGTGTTATCATACAGTCAACCTACAAATCACATAGGTTTATTACAAAAAGCAAGGAGGTGCAAAGTATATGGCTCACGTTTTCGGTGATCTGCTTCGTCAGAACTTCCGCTGTGGCCGAATGCCTAACTCCCGGGCAAATGCAGTCCGGGCGCGGGGCAATGCTTTGCACTGCCTGTAAAACCTGCGCCGCACTGCATATTCTGCCCGGGAGTTGTACCAAAACGACCCCCGGCTTTTCTTTTAAAATAAAAAAACAGAAAAAAACAGAAATGAGGATTTTATCATGAGCGAGCGTAAACTGCATTTTGAGACCCTTCAGCTGCACGTCGGCCAGGAGCAGGCCGATCCCGTCACCGATTCCCGTGCGGTGCCCATCTACCAGACCACTTCCTATGTGTTCCCCAATTCCCAGAATGCCGCTGACCGCTTTGCCCTGAAGGCCGAGGGCAACATCTACGGCCGCCTGACCAACTCCACCGAGGATGTTTTTGAAAAGCGCATCGCGGCTTTGGAGGGCGGCGTTGCCGCGCTGGCCGTTGCCTCCGGCGCCGCTGCCATCGACTACACCCTTCAGGCACTGGCCCAGAACGGCGGGCACATTGTGGCGCAAAAAACCATCTACGGCGGCACCTCCAACCTGCTGGCCCACACGCTGCCCGCGTTCGGTGTGCAGACGACCTTTGTCAACGCCCATGATCTGGCCGAGGTCGAGGCTGCCATTCAGGACAACACCCGCGCTGTCTATATTGAAACGCTTGGCAACCCCAACGCCGACATCCCCGACATTGACGCCATTGCCGCTATCGCCCACAAGCACAGCATTCCGCTTGTCATCGACAACACCTTCGGCACGCCCTACCTGATCCGCCCGATCGAGCATGGTGCCGACATCGTTGTCCATTCCGCCACCAAGTTTATCGGCGGCCACGGCACCTCTCTGGGCGGCATCATCGTTGACTCCGGCAAGTTTGACTGGAAGGCCAGCGGCAAATTCCCCGCCTTCTCGGAGCCGAACCCCAGTTACCACGGCGTCTGCTTTGCCGAGGCTGCCGGCCCCGCCGCCTTTGTGACCTATGTGCGCGCCGTGATCCTGCGCGATCTGGGCGGCTGCATCAGCCCGTTCAACGCATGGGTGCTGCTGCAGGGTACCGAGACGCTCTCCCTGCGTCTGGACCGCCACAATGAAAACACCAAAAAGGTCGTCGAGTTCCTGACCCACCACCCCAAGGTGGAGAAGGTCAACCACCCCAGCCTGCCCGATCACCCCGACCACGCCCTGTATGAGAAGTACTTCCCCAACGGCGGCGCATCGATCTTCACCTTCAACATTAAGGGCGGCCAGAAGGAGGCCTTCGAGTTCATCGATCATCTGCAGATCTTCTCTCTGCTGGCCAATGTCGCCGATGTCAAGAGCCTTGTAATCCACCCGGCCACCACGACCCACGGCCAACTCTCCGATGCGGAGCTTGCCGATGTAGGCATCGGCCGCAACACGATCCGCCTGTCTATCGGCACCGAGCACGTCGACGACATCATCGCCGATCTGGCACAGGCTCTTGACGCTGTCGAGTAATTTGTAAAGACTTTTAGAGGGAACAGGGATTCTATAGAACACCGCCGCCCGTGGGTTGCAAGCCCCATGGGCGGCGGGTTTTGTTTGCAATTTTTACGGAAGTGTTGTATGCTTTGTAGGGGCCGGGCATGCCCGGCCCGCGGGCTTGCGGTCGGTACCCGCTGCCGGGAAAACTGTAGGGCGGCATGCCCTCATGCCGCCGCCAACCGCGCCATGTGACCCGTTTACGGTACGGCCACGCGGACGCTCACGGCGGGGTGAGGGCACCCCGCCCTACGCATACGAGACAAACGGTGCGCCTGCCGTATTACTGCAGGGCCGGGCATGCCCGGCCCCTACACCGCTACAAGGAAAAATGAAAACATGAATATCATCGAAATCACAGATTTATCCGCCCCCGAGTTGGCTCCTTACACCAAGCTCACCGAGGCCCAGCTGCGCAATAAGCTGGAGCCCGAAAAGGGTATCTTCATCGCCGAAAGCCCCAAGGTCATCGGCACGGCGCTGGACGCCGGGTGCGAACCGCTCTCCTTTTTGATGGAGCGCCGCCAGATCGACGGCCCCGCCGCGGGCGTGCTGGCCCGCTGCCCCGACGCCGCCGTCTACACCGCGGACCGCAGTGTGCTGCAGGCCCTGACCGGCTACGCGCTGACTCGGGGTGTGCTCTGCGCCATGCGCCGTCCGCAGCCGCGCAGCGTCGAGGCGCTGTGCAGAGACGCCCGCCGCGTCGCGGTGCTGGAGGGCATCGTGGATTCCACCAACATCGGGGCCATCTTCCGCGGGGCCGCCGCACTGGGCATGGACGCGGTGCTGCTCTCGCCGTCCTGCTGCGACCCGCTCTGCCGCCGTGCCGTCCGCGTCAGCATGGGCACGGTGTTCCAAGTGCCGTGGGCAACGCTGGGTGACAGCTCTGCCGACTGGCCCGAGGCCGGGATGGCCCGCCTGCACGCGCTCGGCTTTAAAACTGCCGCCATGGCGCTGGACAGCCGCGCCGTCAGCATCGATGACCCCGCGCTGCGCGCCGCGCCGCGCCTTGCCATCGTGCTGGGCACAGAGGGCGACGGCCTGGCCCGCACCACGATTGCCCACTGTGACTACACCGTCATGATCCCCATGCAGCACGGCGTAGACTCACTGAACGTGGCCGCGGCAGGGGCCGTGGCGTTCTGGGAGCTGCGGGCAAGATAAAAAATAGCGAACACCGTAGGGGCGGATTCTATATCCGCCCGTGCCGCGCTGCCTTTGGCACAATTCCACGGGCGCATATGGAATGCGCCCCTACGGGTATTTCCCGGCAGTGTGCTGCACCGCAAACTTCCTCCGTCAATCTGCCACAAAAACATTACAAAACTTTTACGCCCTGCTGACCGAAACGTCGGCGGGGCTTGTTGTTTTTGACGGAGCAAAATGTTACAATAATTATACAAGCACGCAAAATGCGTGCAATAACAAATGCGGAGGTTTTCTTCCATGGGCTTCCTGAAAAAATTCACCAAACAGGAGATCAGCTGGATGATGTACGACTGGGCCAACAGCGCTCACTCGGTCATCGTCGTGACCATCCTGCCCATTTTCTTTGACACCGTTGCGGGCTACACTGCCGACAGCGTGTCCAGCATGTCCACCTGGGGCTTTGCCACCAGCCTGGCTATGGCCATCGTCGCCCTCAGCGCACCGTTCCTGGGCGTGTTCGGCGACATCCGCGGTATGCGCAAAAAGCTGTTCACGGCATTTATGCTCATCGGTGTTGTCTCGGTAGCAGGGCTTTCCTTCACGCCGTTCATGGACTTCACCGCCTCGCCGGAAGCGGCGGGCAGGGTCGCGGCGATAGTGCTGGTGCTCTACATCACAAGCACCATCGGCTTTGATGCGTCCTGCATCTACTACGACGCTTTCCTGACCGATGTCACGACGGAGGACCGCATGGACTCGGTCTCGACGCTGGGCTACGGCCTCGGCTACATCGGCGGCTCGACGATCCCCTTGCTGATCTTCCTCATCATGAACGCCGTCGGCGTGCCGATGCTGACCTGCCTCGGGTTCATCTTTGGCCTGACCGCCGTGTGGTGGCTCGTGTTCAGTGTCCCGCTGGTCAAAAACTGTGAGCAGACCTCCGGCAAGCCCTATAAGAAGGGCGACGTGGGGGCCAGCATTAAAAACGTGTTCACGACCATGAAGGAGATCGGCGCGGATAAGCCCATGCTGATCTACATTATATCGTACTTTTTCTACATCGACGGTGTGCATACCATCATCAGCATGTCTACAAGCTACGGCACCAACCTGGGGCTGGACTCCGCCGGTATGCTGCTGGCGCTGCTGCTGGTGCAGGTGCTGGGCCTGCCGTTCTGCCTGCTCTACATGAAGCTGGCCGAGAAGTTCGGCGCGCGCACGATGGTCGGCGTCGGCATCTGCGTTTACATGTTTATCTGCGTATTTGCGTTCTTTATGAACAGCCTATGGCAGTTCTGGATGCTGGCCGTGCTCTGCGCCACCAGCCAGGGCGGCATTCAGGCGCTGTCCCGCTCGATGTTCGGCAAGCTCATTCCCGACAAGTCCCGCAGCGGCGAGTTCTTCGGCTTCTTTGACATCTTCGGCAAGTTCTCGTCCATCATGGGCCCGGCGCTCGTCGGCTTTGTCAGTGCCTTTACCGCCAACAAAATGCTGGCCGACCAGGGTCTGACCGCCGCCACAGCCACCGCCGAGCAGGTCGATGCCATCAATGCCGCCGCCGGACCGTTCGGCATTTTGTCCGTCATCCTCATCATCATTGTCGGTGCCGTGCTGTACTTTGGCGTGCTGCCGAAAGTTATGACGAATGACGAGAGGAAGATTTGAAGCAGAATGCCTTCCCCCTTGGGGGAAGGTGGCCGAGGCCCCGCCCGAGGTCGGATGAGGGGCGAGTTGCCGGATATTGCCCGTAAGCGGGAAATACCGTAAGCTCTGCCCTCATCAGTCCGCTGCGCGGACAGCTTCCCCCTCGGGGGAAGCCTTTTTGAAAATTTGACTTTTTCCCTTCCACGCAGTACAATTATACCTACGCTGATACGAAAGGGGACCCTACATGCCGGAAGGCTATACCCATGTGCGCACCGCAAGAAAAGCTGCGGAAACCATCCACTACAAAATTCAGTGCCCGGCGGCGTTTGCGGCGGGTGCCAACGGCCCGGACAGCTTTTTCTGCTTTGAGATCTGGAAAAAGCGCGCCAAGCGCCGCTATGACCTGCCCGGCCTCGGCAACCGTATGCACGAGGAAAAGACCGGCGCGTTCCTGCGCAGTCTTTGCGCCAACGTCAAGACCCGCCCGCAGGTCGAGTACACGCTCGGCTTTTTGAGCCATTACGCCGCGGATACCGTCGTGCATCCGTTCATCTGTGCCATGTGCGCGCCCGGCCAGCCCTACGCGGGCAAGGGCGGGCACGGCTATCTGGAAATCGCGCTCGACTCGACGCTCCACGCCGAGGACACCGGCTCTGCGCTGGTTCCCGTCGATGACGTCAGCCCCCTGCCCACAGGGGAGGAGCTGGCCGACATCACGGCGCTGCTTCACACCTGTCTGCTGGAAACCTACGGCGAGGACATCCCCGTGGAGTACCTGGCCGATGCGTTCTGGCACACCTACAGGCTGCGCGGGCTGTTCCCCAGTAAGCACGGCTTGCGCCGGGTGTTTTTCTGGCTCGTGGAGCCGCTGTTCGGCGGGCGCGGCTTCATCACGGGCCACGTCTCGCCGCGGCAGCTGGACAAGCGCCTGCCCGACGACTGGACCGACCCGTTTACCGGCGAGCATCACGACGGCGGCCTGTTTGCGCTGCTGCCAAAGGCAGTTTTTCGCAGTGAGCAGTTCATGGGGGCGGCGCTGCTGTACTGGATGAACCGGCTGCCCCCCGCAGAATTTGCCGAAAAGCTCGGCAGTATGAGCTATCTGCAGGGCATCGCCACCCCCGAGAGCGACCCTGACACAACAAATCAAACCGAAAAGGAGAACACCGTATGATTCGCATTACCATGCAGAACGGCAAGACCATCGACATTGAGCTGGACCACAGCGCAGCCCCCATCACCTGCGAGAACTTTGAAAAGCTCGTCAAGGACGGCTTTTACAACGGCCTGACCTTCCACCGCATTATTCCCGGCTTCATGATCCAGGGCGGTGACCCGCAGGGCACCGGCATGGGCGGCCCCGGCTGGCACATCAAGGGCGAGTTCCTGCAGAACGGCGTTGCCAACCCCATCAAGCACACCCGCGGTGTCATCAGCATGGCCCGCTCGATGGACCCGAACTCCGCCGGCAGCCAGTTCTTCATCATGCACCAGGATGCCCCGCACCTGGACGGCAGCTACGCCGCCTTTGGCCATGTTGTGAACGGCATTGAGGTCGTCGATGAGATCGCCAACGTTGCCACCGACTGGAACGACAAGCCCCGCACGCCGGTTGTCATGGAAAAGGTCGAGATCGTCTGACAGTAATAAAGAGAGCTATGCCCATGGGCATAGCTCCTTTTTATTATAAGGCTTCCCCCACGGGGGAAGGCGTTTGATTTCAAATCACATAATCATTCCCCGGCTGGCTGGTGTTCACCAGGTCCGCCAGAGTGATGCCGTCGAAATAGTCGTTGATCATCGTATTCAGCTTGCGCCACATCGGCAGGGTGCGGCACTCGGCCATGCGGCGGCACTCCACGGGGTTCTGCTCCAGGCAGGCCACCGGGGCCAGGCTGCCCTCGCTCAGGCGCAGGATGCTGCCGACGGTGTACTCCTCGGGCGTTTTGGTCAGGCGGTAGCCGCCGGACTTGCCGCGCAGACCGGTCAGGTAGCGCTCCTTGACAAGGCTCTTCACGATGGCTTCCAGATACTTTTCGGAAATTTCCTGCCGTGCGGCGATCTCCTTCAGGGGGATATAGCCGTCGTGCTGGTGCTCGGCAATATCGATCATAACACGCAGCGCATAACGGCCCTTCGTTGAAATCATCATAGTGGTATGCTCCTTACTGTTCTTATAACCTATTATACAGGTTGGTAAATAGGATGGCAACACCTTTTTGCAAAATAATTTTGGAAAATTCCCTATTACCCTATTGACAAACGGGGAAATATGTTGTACAATCCTATCAACCTACAAGAAAGGTATGAATTGATATGCGAAAGGGATTTGTGCCATACGCGCGATGTCGCCGTCATGAGCTGTAAAACCGCGACCAATTTACGAATAAACAGAAATGACGATGGAGGAAACTACCATGAGCAAGATTTATACTTCCGCAGACCAGCTGATCGGCCACACCCCGCTGCTGGAGCTCACCCATATTGAAAACGCCGAGAACCTTGAGGCAAAAATTCTCGCTAAACTGGAATATTTCAACCCCGCCGGCTCCGTCAAGGACCGTATCGCCAGGGCCATGATCGACGACGCCGAGGCCACCGGCAAGCTGAAGCCCGGCTCCGTCATCATCGAGCCGACCTCCGGCAACACCGGTATCGGTCTGGCGTCCGTCGCCGCTGCCCGCGGCTACCGCATCATCATCGTCATGCCCGAGACGATGAGCGTCGAGCGCCGCCAGCTGATGAAGGCCTACGGTGCCGAGCTGGTGCTGACCGACGGTGCCAAGGGCATGAAGGGCGCCATTGCGAAGGCCGACGAGCTGGCGAAGGAGATCCCCAACAGCTTTGTGCCCGGCCAGTTTGTAAACCCGGCCAACCCCGATGCCCACAAGCGCACCACCGGCCCTGAGATCTGGGAGGACACCGACGGCAAGGTCGACATCTTCGTGGCCGGTGTCGGTACGGGCGGCACCGTGACCGGTGTCGGCGAGTACCTGAAGGGCCAGAACCCCAACGTCAAGGTCGTGGCCGTTGAGCCGGCTTCCTCCCCCGTGCTGAGCAAGGGCACTGCGGGCGCGCACAAGATTCAGGGCATCGGTGCCGGTTTTGTGCCCGACGTGCTGAACACCAAGGTCTACGATGAGATCATCCCCGTCACCAACGAGGACGCCTTTGCCACCGGCAAGCAGGTCGGCCACAAGGAGGGCGTGCTGGTCGGCATCTCCTCCGGCGCTGCGATCTGGGCCGCCATCCAGCTGGCCAAGCGCCCCGAGAACAAGGGCAAGACCATCGTGGCCCTGCTGCCCGACACCGGTGACCGTTATCTGTCCACCCCGCTTTTCGCGGACTGATTGCAATAACAGGAAACCTTTGCTATAATAAAGGTACTGTTGCATACGAAGTGAAGGCCGTAGGGGCCGGACATGTCCGGCCCGCAGCTTTCCCGGCAATGCCCTGATAAGGCGAGGCCGCGGGCGAGGCATGCCTCGCCCCTACAACTCAAAAGCAAAAATGTGCAGCACGAAAGAACCGTGCTGCATATTTTTTTAACCAAGGAGGCCCCTATGTCAAATACCCCCGGCGCGTTGATCGCCATGAGCGGCGGCGTGGACAGCACCGTCGCCGCCTACCTGATGAAGCAGGCGGGCTGCCGCTGCATGGGCGCGACCATGCGCCTGTACCAGAATGAGGATCTGGGCCAGAGCGGGTTCCACACCTGCTGCTCGGCGAAGGACGTCGAGGACGCTGCCGAGGTCGCGTTCCAGCTCGACATCCCGTTTGAGGTCGTGAACTACACCGAGGAATTCCGCGAAAAGGTCATTGCCAAGTTCATCGAGACCTACGAGGCGGGCGGCACGCCGAACCCCTGCATCGACTGCAACCGCACGATGAAATTTGACAAAATGCTGGACTTTGCCCGGGAGCACGGCCTGGACTATGTGGTCACAGGCCACTACGCCCGCATCGAGCAGGACCCCGCCACGGGCCGCTGGCTGCTGAAAAAAGCACTGTACACCGATAAAGACCAGAGCTATGTGCTCTACGTTCTGACCCAGGACCAGCTGGCGCACACGAAGTTCCCGCTGGGCGGTATGGACAAACCGTCCATCCGCAAGATCGCCGAGGAGCAGGGCTTCTGCAACGCGCGCAAGCACGACAGCCAAGACATCTGCTTTGTGCCCGACGGCGACTACGTCGGCTTTATGGAGCGCTACACCGGCAAATATTACCCGGACGGCGACTTTTTGGACGTGAACGGCAACGTTGTGGGCCGCCACCACGGCGCGGTGCGCTACACCTGCGGCCAGCGCAAGGGGCTGGGGCTGGCGTTGGGCGCGCCGGTCTACGTCTGCGGCAAGGATATGGAGAAAAACACCGTCACCGTCGGCCCCGAGAGCGAGCTGTTCAAGACGACGCTGATCGCCGGGGACTTCAACTGGATTTCGGTTCCCGAGCTGACCGCCCCGATGCGCGTCAAGGCCAAGGCCCGCTACCGCCAGGTCGAGCAGCCCGCGACGGCCTACCCGCTGGAAAACGGCCTTGTGAAGGTCGTTTTTGACGAGCCCCAGCGCGCCATCACCCGCGGCCAGGCTGTGGTGCTGTATGACGGCGACGTGGTCGTCGGCGGGGGAACGATATTATAAATAATAGATAAAAAATAATAAATAATAAATATGGTGGAGTTTTCGCCCCGCGGGGCGAAAACAAAAATACGGTGCAGCTGCGATTTTGCAGCTGCACCGTTGTTTTTATAAAATTACAGCTTCTCCAGCGCCGCCTTCACGCGCTTAACAGTCTCCTCTTTCCCCATCATCGCGGCCAGGTCGGTGCCGCCGCCCGGGGTGCGGGACTTGCCGGAGAGGGCAATGCCCAGCGGGAACAGCAGCCAGCCGTTCTTCTTCTCCATGCTCTCGGCCAGCGTCTTGCACGCCTCAAAGATCGCGTCGCGGGTCCAATCGGTCTGCGCCTCCAGCACGGGCAGCAGGGCGGTCAGAGCCTCCTTCGCGGACTCGGGGGTCGTTTTCTGCTTCTTGTTGCGGTACATCTCAGCGTCAATGGGCAGCACGGCGTCAAAGAAGTCGAGCTGCGGCGGGATGTCCTCCAGCACCTCGCAGCGGGGCTGCAGGTTGGCGCAGAGCAGGTCACGGTCAATGCTGCAGTGCACGGCACTGTCGATGAACGGGTCGGCCAGGCGGCGGAACTCCTCAGCGGGCAGGGCACGGATGTAGGCAGCGTTGATGGCACGCAGCTTCAGCGGGTCAAAGATGGCCGGGGACTTGGAAATGCGGGCCGGGTCCCAGATCTTGATCATCTCGTCCAGAGAGAAAATCTCCTGCTCGCCCTCGGGGGCCCAGCCCAGCAGCAGCAGATAGTTCAGCACGGCGGCGGGCAGATAGCCCTTCGCCACGAGGTCCTGATAGCTGGCATCGCCGTTGCGCTTCGACAGCTTGTTCTGCGCGTCCTTCATGACGGGCGGGCAGTGGATATAGACGGGCTTTTCCCAGCCGAACGCATCGTACAGCAGGTTGTACTTCGGCGTCGAGGACAGATACTCGCTGCCGCGGATGACATGGGTAATGCCCATCAGGTGGTCGTCCACGACGTTCGCAAAGTTGTAGGTCGGCATACCGTCGGTCTTGATCAAAATCTGGTCGTCCAGCTCCCTGACATCGACCTCGATATGACCGTAGACAACATCGTCAAAGCCCGCCACGCCGCTCTCGGGGATCTTCTGGCGGATGACATAGGGCTCGCCCGCGGCCAGCTTGGCGGCAACTTCCTCGGCGGACAGATGGCGGCAGTGGCCGTCGTAGTGGGTCATTTCGCCCGCAGCGCGCTGGGCCTCGTGCATTTCGTTCAGGCGCTCCTCGGTGCAGAAGCAGTAGTAGGCCTTGCCCGCCCTGACAAGCTGCTCGGCGTACTGCTTGAACATGCCCATGCGCTGGCTCTGCACGTAGGGGCCGACGGGACCGCCCACGTCGGGGCCCTCGTCCCAGGTCAGGCCGGTAGCCTTGAGCGTGCCGTAGATGATGTCGGTAGCGCCCTCGACCAGGCGGCCCTGGTCGGTGTCCTCAATGCGCAGGATGAAGGTACCGCCGTTATGGCGGGCCTGCAGATAGGTGTACAGTGCGGTGCGCAGGTTGCCGACGTGCATATAGCCCGTGGGCGACGGCGCAAA
>ENA-UOOA01000493-UOOA01000493.1-human-gut-metagenome-genome-assembly--contig:-P61old-NODE-493-length-82534-cov-161.974406_pt1 | contig 82534 bp, 71 predicted proteins | sample MGYA00242467_ERZ724014 | MGnify/ENA metagenome assembly ERZ724014 | reverse complement strand
TATTTGTGCTGCACTTCTTTCTCCCCACCTTCTGCCAAATTTCCTTGCAGCAAGTTCCATTTGGGGCTTGACTTTTTATTTGCAGGCTTTCATTATATTCTACATACTCAGTAGTTAAGGTAACACCGCACAAATGAGGCGGTCGGCTGGTGGATGAATTTTTCGTCAGATGCAATTGCAAAAATCGAAGGTTTACTTGCGGTAAATCGAGATTTTTGTAAGCAGCAGATGGCGGAAAATGCATTCGGCAGATGGTTGCCGAATGAATCAGTGTTCCCGTGGTCTGATTCCCGACCTTGACCGCCGTCTGACGACCCAGCGCGTCCTGCTCGAAAGTATACACCACGTCGTTCGCGGCGTTCCCGTCCGTATTGTGACGGATTTCTACCAGATTCCCACGCTGTGCGTCGTAGGTATATTCGATGTGGACTGGCGGATTTCCTGCTTTGGCGCGTGAAACAATTGGTGTGGTCGTGTGCTTGCTTGACTTCTCCCCTCCCCTATGGTAGAATCATCTGGGAGGGATGAGAATGATTAGCGAAGCACAGAAAAGAGCAACTGCCAAATACAAAAAAGATAAAGTTGATGCTGTTATTTTTTCTTTTGATAAAAAAAATTCTATTCCGTTTCAGAAAGCAGTGGAAGCAAGCGGCAAATCAAAAGCATCATATGTTCGTGATGCAATAGAAACGCAACTTCGAGAAGACGGATTTTTGCCAAGGAGAAAGAACACATGAAATGGAATTCGACAGATAAAGGAAAAGAATGGCACAAAAATTACGACGCAAGAAATATCCGGTTTGAAGTAACATTCCGCAAGGAGTCTGGAATCATGGAAGCTCTTGACAAAGCATGTACGAGTCATGGCGTTTCCAAAGCGGACTATTTGCGGAAATCTGTTACGAACAAGATGCGGAAGGACGGCTTCCTGCCGCCCGAAGGATAAAAATAATCACTCACTGTTCTCTTGCGAAGCTCTGAATACTGTGATAAAATAAAGATGCAGTAGGCAAACGTCTATTGTGTGGTCAAAGAATGGGGTGATGCCAATGGACAGCAATCGAACAGTTAGCTTTTCGCTGGGTGAAATGGCTTTTGAATACGATGAAGAAAAGAATCGAATCAATATAAAGAAGCATGGGATTTCTTTTCGCAGTGCAGCCCGTATCTTTTTCGATTATGACCGAATTGAATTTTTCGATGACAATCACACGGCTGTGAGGTGCGCTATGATACAATCGGCGATACCTCAGCCGGACGAATCACACAAGTTGGAGAAATATCAATCGGAAATGTAAACCAATTCTCTGATGGTAAGAATGAAATTCTCTTCGTTGTATATACTGAAAGAGTCAGAGTTGAAGAGAACGGAAAAGAAACTGACGTAACAAGGTTAATTTCAGCCCGATTAGCGACCGAATTTGAAAGGGGGCTTTATTATGGTAAGAGCTAATGAACTGTCCGCCGAAATGAAGCGCGAGCTTGCCTTCACCAAAGAGGAACTGGCAGAGTTGGAAGCCGCAAAAAAAATGCCAATTACGTTTGATGCGGATTGCCCTGCAACCACGCCGGAACAAGCGGTTAAATTCAAGAGGGTCAATCCGCCCCGCAAAAGAGCGGATGCCCATATGGCGTAAAATGAGCTTTGCCCGTTAGTCGACTGTAAACGTTGCAGTCTACTGACGGGCTTTTTTGTAACTGTCGTGATTGTGCCGGCGCATCCTCCGTCGGCGTCTCGCTCACCAGCGGGAACGTCATCACGTTGTCGCCCTTGTCGGTAATCGTGATATTCTCATCCCCGACTTCCAGCGTCAGAGACAAGCCGAACTGGTCAGAATACTTCTTTTGGTCATCTTTATTCTTCTTAAAGAAGTGTTCCGTACCGTCGCCATCCGTGTACACGAACTCCACTTCGCCGTTGTACAGCACCTTATGCAGCGTCTGATGCAGCGAAGTCCGCCAGCCGTAGCCCATGCCGAACTCGTCTTTGTCGCTGTCGCAAGAATTGTAATAGTGCGTAATCGAGACGGGCAGACGATTGCCATTCATCGCGGTGTCCGTGTGGGAGAAGATCAGGTTGCCGTTGACAAGGCTGACACTGCCAGTCCCTGCCAAGCCAGCAGACTGATGGTCGTAAGTCAGATAGCTTTCCAGACCCGCAAGGCTCACATATTCCAATACGAAGTACGGCTGATTCGCCGTTTCGCTCGAATGCAGCTGCGAAAAGCTGCTTTCACTTTTGGGCGCGCTCAGCTGAACACCGTGATTTTCGCCCAGATACCACTTGCGCGCAAGGCTCGTGACATCGAACTCTTTCCACGAATACTGATTTTTCAGCACGCGGCAATAGTCCTGATACACGCCGCTGACATCCGGCTGGTGGTCATAGGTGATGGTCTCCGGATTCCAGTCCTCCAGCACTTCCGTGCACATGATAGCGGTATCTGCCGTCGGTGCGTAGACATTGCGAACGCACAGTTTTGCGGACGTGATGAAGTGGTTCGCGCCCAGACGCGGCAAGTCCACGACTTTCAAGTAGGTCAGGCGGTTGCCGTAGTAATTCGTGTTGCTGATCCACAGGCGCTCGTCGTGCGAAAAGTTCTGCTGCGAACCTTCCTTAACGTAGGTATCGAGGATGCCCGCGGCGTTTTCCGCGCTATTCGCGCTGTCCGCGAACGTCGCAATCGGGCTGTGAGCCTGTGCAGCCATCTGCTGGCGCTTTTCGGCGGACAGTTCCACCCACTGGCGCGTCGCCGCGTCGTACTCATGAACCGGCGTGGTCTGTACCACTGCGCGGAATCGGTTGTTGCCCAGCGCGTACACCTTGCCGCATCGGGTGCGGAGGTGTTTCAGTTCCTGCTGAGCCGGGAACTGAATCTGTTCCTGATAGGTTTCTTGGTTACTCATATGTTTCCTTTCTTTTCTGTGCGCTCCTCTGGCGCACGTTTTTTCTATCGAACGGTACGAAAAAAGCCCCTCGCGCCGTGCGCGGGAGCTCCTCTGTATCTTTCGACGGTATGATTCTATCACACTTTTGTAGCGTGTGCATCCGCGTTTTTAGACATGACAGGGATGATTGTGCTTCTCTCCTTGGAAGCACAGATTGCCTCGCTATCTACTGCACCGTTACGCGGATAGTTTCACCTGCTATTGCCAAGCGCATACACAGGTGTTTCAGCTTCTGCCAAACCGAAGACTGAATCTATTCTCGACGGTTTTCTTTGTTACTCATACATTTCCTTTCTTTGCGTCTCTCTCGCGCACGTTTTTTTCTATCGAACGGTACAAAAAAGCCCCTCGCGCCGTGCGCGGGAGCCTCTCTGTATCTTTCGACGGTATGATTCTATCACACTTTTGCAGCGTGTGCATCCGCGTTTTTAGACATGGCTTGTCTTTCTTCTCTATCCGTCACGAATTCATATAATCCCTATCGGGTATAATTTCACCTTCCTTATTGACTTTCGCCCCGATTGGGTATAAAATATAGTAATGATTTAAGCCTTTGGAGGTGTTTATCGTGAACAAGATTGCCCTGTTTGTCCGCGAAAGCCGCAAGGCTGCAGGACTCACGCAAGAAGAATTTGCTGTTCGTTCTGGTCTTGGACTTCGCTTTGTCCGTGAATTAGAGCAGGGAAAACCTACTGTCCGCATGGACAAAGTAAATATAGCACTTGCTATGTTTGGCATGGAAGCCGTCCCCGGCAGAAAGGAAACAGACTGATGGACGCATTTAGAGCAGGATTTGTTTATGTCGAAGATTGCTATGCTGGCACACTTTCTGAGACAGAAGATGGCTATCGCTTTGCCTATGATGCAGATTATCTAAGCAGCGAGAATCCGAGAGCAGTTTCGCTGACTCTTCCGCTGCGTGATGAGCCTTATGACTCCAGCACACTATTTTCTTTCTTCGACGGTCTCATTCCAGAAGGGTGGCTGCTAAATGTTGTCACGCGCAACTGGAAACTTAATCGAAAAGACCGTTTTGGTTTGCTGCTTGTCGCATGTCGTGATACGATTGGCAATGTAACCATTCAAGAGGTGCGCAAATGATCTGCCTTTGCTGTGGAAAGCCCATCAAGAATAAAGAAGCTGCCTCCTGCGGCTGGCATCACTCCTGCATCAAACATTTCTTTGGAACTACCAGATTACCTGAAATCACCATTTCAAACGAAGCATTAGAATGGATTGCAAATGAAACAATCAGTAAGGGCTACACTGTACCGGGTGTGCAAAAAAAATTGTCGCTGCACCTGTCCAAAGAAGAGAAAGCTCGCCTAACTTTAGTTGGTTATCCATCCGGATATATTCTAAAGCCGCAGACAAATGAGTATCGTGCCTTGCCAGAAGCAGAGCAAATGATTATGTGTATGGCCGATGCAGCAGGCATCACCACAGTACCGCATGGACTCATCCAATCAGATGGTACATATGCTTATATTACGAAGCGTGTTGACCGCATGGTGCTGCCAGATCAATCAATTCGACTGTTAGCTATGGAGGATTTCTGTCAATTAACCTATCGGTTGACAAATGACAAGTACCAAAGTTCCTATGAACGATGTGCCAAAGTCATTGACCGATGGTCTTCACAAAAGGGATTAGATATGGCAGAATTCTTTATTCGCATTGTTTTTTCTTTTCTGGTGGGAAATTCCGATATGCATTTGAAAAATTTTTCATTGCTTGAAACTGCCCCCGGCTCACAGGAATTTATGTTGTCTCCCGCGTATGACATGCTTCCTGTAAACATCGTATCAACTGACACAGAGGAAACCGCTTTGGCGTTGAACGGCAAAAAGAGCAACTTGCGCAAGAAGGATTTCTTTGCGTTAGCAGCAGCCTGCCACTTGTCGTCCGCTGCTGCTGAAAAGATGATTGAAAATTTGATTAAAAAGGTTGACGTGCTGATTTCTATTGCCGAACATGCTGAAATTCCCAATGATATTCGGCAAGCCTGCATTGCACTGCTGATAGAACGCGCCGCTGTATTTGCATAAAGAAAAGAAGGCCCTATCGGGTATAATTCTGCATTCGACATGCATTTTATCACCGATAGGGTATATTTATGATGTCAGCTATCTTTTCCAAGAAGCCAGTCTGTAAGGTTCTTTACGCGAATGCCATTATAGTTTCCTACTGTCAGGCGTTCTGATGTAAGGACTACTTTTTCGTAATTATCGCGGATTTGTGTCAATGGACGCATTTCGCGGTCAAACGTCTCCTGTGCCATCATATCAGCTGTTACCTGATAGTAGCTGTATTCGCCATGCTTCTCCGCCACAAAATCAACTTCCGTGCTTCCGAGCTTGCCAATCATCACCTGATAGCCCCGTCGCAAAAGCTCAAAATAGACTACATTTTCAAGCGTGAAGCCGAAATCGTAATTTCTGCGGGGGAGAATGTGGTTTCTCAAACCGAGATCAACAATGTAGAACTTCTTGTTGACCTTCAGAAGCTGTTTTCCCACAATGTCGAAGCGCTCAGCAGGATAAAATATGAATGATTCTGTCAGCGCATCCACATAATCATCCACCGTATTCGGAGAAACTTTTCTGCCGGAAGAAATCAGATAGTCGGTAATGCTGCGAATAGAAACAGGGCTGCCCACCACGCTTGCAAGGTATTTGGCAATTGATTTCAGCAGGGCAATGTCTGTAATTTTCCGCTTGCTCGGCTCGCTTTCGCGCCGCACCTGCCTATCTTCGATGTCTTTCACGATAACGGTATTGTAGATGCCCTCCAAATAGGTTTCCACTTTTGCTGTGGTGCGCCCCATCCGAGCGACGTAAGGCAGTCCGCCGCATTTCAAGTACTCCGCAAAGCCGTTCTCTTCGTCCATCCCTGTAATCGTCAAAAATTCTTTCAGCGAAAGCGGGAGCATCTTAATCTCCACATAGCGCCCTGTCAGAAGCGTGGCAAGGTCGCCAGAAAGCATGTACGCATTAGAGCCGGTGATGTAAATATCCACATTGGGCTTCACATACAGACTATCCACGACCTTTTCAAAGTCAGCAACCTTTTGAATTTCATCAAGAAAGATGTAGGTGTTTTTTTCGGGAATCAGCCGTTCTTTCAGATATGCGTATAGCTTCTTGTAATCCAGCAGTTCCTCATACTCCAGTTCCTCGAAGTTTATCGAAACAATCTGCGCATCTGCAATGCCATTCTCTTTGAGCCAAGTTTGATACTGCGCCAGCAATGTGGATTTTCCGCAGCGGCGAATGCCGGTCACGACCTTGATAACTTGTTCGTCCTTCCAGCCAATCAGCTCGTCAAGATACTCTTTTCGCTCTACCACTGAATACACCTCCTGCAAGAAGTATCTCTATTATAGAACAGAATATTCTCGAAGTCAATACAGTATTCCGAAATCGGAATTTTTTTACGTTTTCATGCGATTGTATTCTCAATACAAATCAATCGATACTGTTTTCAAATGAGAATGCGCCAAGATGCGCCGCGAATCTTTGTATTCTGGCTAACGCGAATGAACCCCAGCATACCGCGCTGCGCATAGTATCCACAGGCTGTTATTGATTAGCGTTGCAAAGTCGGTCGAATGCTAAAAGTTTTTGCATTACAGTGCATTTACTTTATTTTTTCGCCGATTTATGCTATACTAATGGTACAGGAGGTGTACCACATGATAGATTCTCATGAACTTAGACGGCGCGACAGCTATTTGAATAAGCTGATTGGCTTTCAGGATACGGAACCTGTCAAGGTTATTACCGGTATTCGCCGCTGCGGTAAGTCCAGTCTGTTAAAGTTGATGGTTCAGCATTTGAAGGATACCGGTGTTCTGCCGGAGCAGATTATCGAGATGAATTTTGAGTCCTTTGATTTTCATAAGATGAGTGCTGACGATGTCTACCGATATGTGAAAGAGCGCATCATCGCCGGAAAGAGGATGTACCTTTTCTTTGACGAGCTGCAGCGAATCAAAGCATGGGAAGATGCAGTAAACGCTTTCCGTGTGGACTTTGATTGCGATATCTATGTTACCGGGTCGAATGCCTATCTTCTTTCTTCGGAGTATGCCACCTATCTCTCCGGACGGTGCGTAGAAATCAAAATGCTGCCGCTCTCTTTCCGCGAATTTCTCGATTTTCATGGTTTTGATGTTCGTGAAACGCAAAGTGCGCTTGGCGGGCTTCGCAAACAGGTATTCGATAAAAACAATGAACGCTATGAGTTGCGAGAGGTTTTCGCTGCCTATATGCGCTTCGGCGGGATGCCCGGCATTGCTGATGTTGGTCTGGAGCAGGAAAAGGTGCTGGCACTTCTTGATGGCATCTATTCCACAGTCGTAATCCGCGATATTCTGGAGCGAGAAACTCGCAGAGGGCAAAAGCAAATCACAGACCCTGCGCTGCTTCGCAAGATTATCCTGTTCCTTGCAGATAATATCGGCTCCAGCGTTTCTATTGCCTCCATCGGTAATATACTGGTAAACGAAGGGCTTTTGGACGATGATAAACGCAAGGGTATCCCCAGCGCACATACTGTACAAGCCTATGTGAATGCGCTGTTGGAGAGCTACTTCTTCTATGAAATCAAACGCTTTGACATCAAGGGCAAAGCCTACCTCCGCACGCTCGGAAAATACTATATCGTTGACATCGGACTTCGCAATTATTTACTGGGTTTTCGCAATCGCGACAGCGGTCACGCCATCGAGAATGTCGTTTACTTTGAGCTTCTTCGCCGTGGCTATGATGTAGCAATCGGCAAAATCGGCAATGGCGAGGTGGATTTCATCGCAACGACAGCTGACGAAAAAAAGTATATTCAGGTAACGGAGTCCATGATGAGCGAGGACGTGCGCAAGCGTGAACTCGCACCGCTGCAAAGCATTCGTGATAACTACGAAAAAATCGTGTTATCTCTTGAGCCGGGACTTGATACTTCCTATGACGGCATCAAATCCGAGAACCTCATTGATTGGCTTCTCAACGAATAATCACTGCATTTTCAGAGACACGTTCTTTGAGTCCCCGCCGTAGAATGTACCTATTGTAATAGGTAGAAACTCATCCTGAAATGCCAAAGAGCCCGCCAGCACACTGTGTTATTCACAGTATGCTGACGGGCTGAAAATACTCAATCCTTTTTCTTTACGAAGCAGCGTTTCTTATAGAACGCAATGCCATAGCAATGAATGTGGTCACTGTCATATTCATCTTCAAAATCCTTGGCATACATTCTTTGGTCAATTTGCCGCAGCGCCTTGTCACACGCAGATTCCAAATCGCCTAATGTCATCGCGCGTTTCGCTTCAAAAATTGCCACCCGGCCATTGATCGTATCGCAGACAACGACATCACTTCGACCTTCTCCATGTTCCTTGTTGGAATCCACCTGATATCCTGCACCAGCGAAAATACCACTCAGGAATGCGTGATAAAAGTCCTCTCCATAATCATGGTAGCTTATGGTGCGCCTTAATAGTGTGCTCACTTCCCTTGTGATTTTTTCGCAGTCGCCACGCCACACGGCTTCAAAAAGTGTGTTTCTATTCCATTTAGAAGCACTTTCCTCAAACCATTCAGCGACCTCTGTTTCAAAAATCTGTTTAATTTCCAAATTCGGAATTTTCAGTGCCACCATGTTATCCGGAAGAGCTTCATTGATTTCACCATCTCTGACCCGTGTCAAATAGCCCGTCAGGTACATCATGCTCCATAGATTTTCCTCAGATGAGTGCAAATAGTCATACGTCAGATTTTCATCAACTCTCTGTACGATATATCCGCCGCTCATCAGCGTTTCCATTTTCTTTGTAATGCTTGTGCCGGCATAATCAATGAACGAGCGAATGATTGCGTTGTCACTCGTATCTTTCCAGTACTCATCTGGTTCTGCATTGGAATTTTTCTGCAAATCATCAATATAGCACATCACATCCCAAGGGCAATAGACATCGGCATCACCGAAACGGTAGCCATCATACCATTTCTTTATGACTTCTTCCTTCCCCTTGATGCCTGCATCTTCAAGGATTTTATCCACTTCGCTTTGAACAAATCCATAGTATTCGTTAAGGTGAGACGAAGTAATTGTGTTCGAGACGAAATTGTTTGTGCCTGTAAAAATGCTCTCCTTTGCAATTTTCAGGCATCCAGTCACCACGGCAAGTTGAAGATACGGATTATCCTTTAATGCCTGCATAAATCCCTTCATAATTTCAAGCATTTCTTTGTAGTAGCCGTTGCTGGTTGCTTTCGCCATAGGGACATCATACTCATCAATGAGAATAATTGCATTTTTATGATAGTGTCTGTTCAGAAACTCTGAGAGAATTTGAAGTGAACGCATCACTTCAACCTTTCCCGCGTGCTTATACGCAATGTTCCAAAACAGCTTCTTTTCTTCTTCGTTCAGCACCGAGCTTTGCATCAGATACTCATGTTTCTTATAAAGTTCTCCAATTTCATAAGCAAACTGCTCATACGCAGTTGAAAAGTCGTTTCCCTCAACTGCTTTAAGACTCAAACTCATCACAGGCCACTGATTCATCCACGCATCGCAAATATCCTTTTGCTTTGAAATTTCCAGTCCCTCAAACAAACTCTTGCTATCTTTTTGAATGTCTAAGAAGCACTCAAGCGTACTCATTCCTAACGTCTTTCCAAAGCGGCGCGGGCGAGTTATTAATGTAACTTGCGTACCGGACGACTTAAGTATTTCACCAATCAGCCCTGTCTTATCGACATAGTATAGACCTTCTCTACGGATCTTTTCAAATTCGGATTTTCCCTTCGGAATGTTCAAAAAAGCCATGCTACCTACTCCCTTCCGAAGCATTACTACCGAGGCTGCACTTGCGCATAATCCTCAACAGGATATTGCACCTCAGTGTACTTTGATTTTACCATCTATTGCTGGAAATAGCAAGTCAATCGGGCGGAACAGCCGGCGATATTTTTTTCTCAGTCCACTTGTCAAATCATTGGGCGGAGGGCAAGCAGACGAAGAAACACGATTGAAGGAGTCCAATCCATTGCTAACGTTGCGCTATCGTCCTTCTGCGCAGTGCATCCAGAAAACATCTCTTTTACTTTTGATTCTTTTTCGTATTCATATTTTCCATAAGTTCCCGAATCCATTCCTCGTGCGTATCGCTCTTATTGCGAATTTCGCGGAACTCCCTGCTCAACAAGTGCTTCATCACCAATTCTTTTGGTGCATACTGCTGCTGAGCGTTCTTAAACCAGCGAATCATTCCAAGGCTTGCCCACGTCAAAACTGTCTTTTTTGAGTAACCCGTCAACTGGGAAATCGCCGCCGCCGTCATCAAGTCTGGATACACGCTGATTTTCCGAACTAAAAGCCGCTGATACGCCCGCATAACTGCTTGATCATAGTTGATTGACGGATGCACAATCGGCTCACGCCCCGCTCCGCCTACTCCTGTAACACGATACCTGTCAGGATGCTTCTCCCTATCCCGAAGGAATGCCACTGCATCACTCGTTCTGATAATGTACTTATGCGTGGAATGCCCCGTATTTGTGCAAGCAATTATTCCATTGTCAAGATAGAACTTCGCCATGCGCTTGCTGATATGGCACAGTTTATAGAGCTGTTCCTTCGAAATCGTCTCCGGATGCGCCTTCAAAATCGCTTTATAGTCGATGTTCTGACTCATTGCATATCACCTCATCTGTTTTACCAACACCAGACGGGTGTGCGTTGCGCGCTGTTCTCGTTCTTTTCTCTCCAATTTTCTCTCCAAACTGCCAAATTCTCTCCAAATTCGGAGAGAACAGCGTACATCTTTCGAGCCTTTGCCTCTGCTTGCCTGCCGCCTTTGCGAAGTCCAGAAACACTTGATTTTTGAACATTTTCCGGGTATGCCAACTTCCAGCACATCAATTTCCGCAATCCCATGCAGAATCTGGTTTTCGCCCGCCTGCGGATTTCGCGCACCATGCGCCGACTCCTCGAAGCGCATCCCGCCAATGCGAACCATGTCCTGCCGCACATTCGCAATCTCCTCCGCCGTTGTCGCCAGAATCGCCTTCATACTGCGATAATCTTTCAGCGCCGCCATTGCCGCGCTCCGCTTGTCCAGATAGTTCCATGCAATGCTCATTCCGCAAACCTCCTGTCGTTGTTTCGTGCCCTCATCATAGCAGAAAAGTTCGCGAATTCAAAACCAGAAACTGAAATCCTGAACCCCAGTAATTCCAAGGGATTCAGGACTTTTCTCCTTACCGTCCGATTGAAAATCGGGACAATGCAAGCCTTCCCAGACTGCCTGAATTTCAGTTTCTGAAACGCGAAAATGAAGAAAATTTTCAGGCATAGAAAAGGCCACCCGACGTATGACGAATGGCCAGAATGTACTATCGAGGGGATATGTTAGCAACGATAATCTAGAAATATTATATTCCCTTGCTGATTGATATGTAAGATATAGTGCTGTCTTGAATGACGTAGATAGTCGAATTGTTGAAACGATTGATTTCGTCATACACGCACGGGAGGATTTCAATACCATTGTTATCCAATACTCCCCATTTTCCTTCGCGCTTCACGGTTATGAGACCATTGGTTAACGGTGAATAATCCTCATACAATTCCGAAGTTAACATCAACCCATGAACATTATAAAATCCGTAGCGATCAGTTGATGAATCATAGTACGAGAGCAGCTGAACTTCGTCAATCACGTTTCCAACAGTGCTGTTAGGGGCGCGGTTGATAACAGTTTCAGTACCGGCCAAGTCAAGTATGACAACCTGATCCTTCAGCCTTACAACTGCATAGTCATTCACATAGGCTGGCGGTGTTCCGTACAACAGATCGTTATGCAGAAAGCTTGGCTTAACAATCACTGCACCACGTTCATCTAAGACGCCCCAATAACCAGCCGTGTTTTGATACCAAAATCGATCATTTGTAGGTGAATCGACATATTCGTACTGTGGTTCAATCATCAGGCGGCCGTAAATATCAGCTAAACCGTACAAACCGTTTTGGACAACAGCTATAAGACCCACGGAGGAGGGACAACTCATTGGCACAATCCCGTCATCAAAAGTCACAGGGACTCCGTTTGAATTAATTAAGATGTAATCGTCCATACTATCAAAGTTATCGTTAATCTGGTGATCCGCCTGGATTACTAATGCATAACCGTTCTGAAAAGGTTCGACGATTTCATCGTATACGCAAGGAATGATGACATTACCAGTAGAACGATGAACAAATCCCCACTTGTCATTATCCTGGACTGCAATATATTCTTGTTCGTTGATATATGGATCTGTTAGCTTGATTGCGTAATATGTTGACGATAAATAGCCGCTTTGTTTGTCATAGAAACCGAACAAGAGGACATCTCCAGCATCTACTGCATAGATAAAAGCTGAATCAAATTCATAGATATCATAGCAAGGGGGAGTAATTTCGTTCCCCTGAAAATCAATCAAAGAATAATGATCCATCGGTACGGAAGTACGCACCTTGGCCACGCCATTGTAAAAGGGAGTTGCTTCTGAAAAAGATGCAGCGATAACTACTGTCCCGTCGTCTGTCGCATATCCCCATTGGCCATCGGATATGTATAAGAACAATTCCTCGGCATATACTATGCATGGCAATAGAGACATAAAGAATAGAATAGTTAAGAAAGCTCTCTTCATCTGCAACTCCTCCTGTTACATTTTATTTTTTCGGACGTACATAGAACGCCCAATTGCTGTTTCCGTCATTATCCTCCAGAGCGGTGATATTAGGACCTGTATCATCATAAAACAGAGCAGTCCACTTATCAGGATAAAGTTTTTCACTGCAGGATTGGAAAACTGCTAAAACTTCACCATTTCCATCTCCGAAATCGAACGAAACAACAATGCCGATATGACCCTTTTTTACGGGATCAATTCGTGCAATATCCTTAACATCCTTTCCATAATTGGGATCCCTATGATCTATGGAGAAGATGATGTCACCCGGTTGCAAGTCATTCAGATCAAGGATGCGCCCTCGTGTGGTATTGCTACGCACATATGATTGCCAAGCAGCATCTACCATTTTCCAAGTTTTTTTGTTTAGTGCCTTATTTACTGCCCAAATGCAGTCAATACCGCCTTTATTGTTTTTGCTTGCACTAATATAATAGTAGTCATCGGCATTATATAACAGATTTCGCACACCCTGGGTTACAGTGGAATTGAAATCGTCGTCCGTGGTGGTCTTTCGATACCCAACTTCATCTACTGTTTCGCAAGATACGCAAGTGCCGTTCGGGTCATGATATGCAATAGGGTTATTCATACAATATACATAGCCATTAAATTCAAAAGTTTCGTTTTTAAATAGGCGAGAATCATGATTGAGCATTCTTGAACGAAGAGCAGCATAATATCTACTTCTGAGATAATACAGCTCGGTTTCTTCGTCGTAGACATACCCGCGATACCTAAACGGCTGCACCTTGCCCAGCGTTTCCGCCAGCTCACCGGTACACCAAAGCGGCGCGCCCCACGCATCGTAGCCGTAGCTGACGACCGTATTGCCATTCTCATCCATGATTTCGACAGGTTTCTGGCAAGGACAGTATTCGCTATACGATGAGGCTTTTCCTGCTTTTGCAAGAAATTTTCCTGCACGCCCTCCCGGACTACTTGAAGTCTCTGAAACGCGAAAATGAAGAAAAATTTTCGATAGCGAAAAGCGGCACACAGCCAAGTGGGTGTCGGTTGTGTGCCGTTATCTATGATTATTCTTCACCCCAAACAAGAAGCACCTGTAAATTATTCGCATCAATTGCAACATCCATCCCGCCGCCGATCATCGGTTCTCCATCTGAATTTAGTTGTAAGTAATAAACAATCCAAACTTCCGACTCCGAATCATACCGCATGAGGTATGGCTCTAAATTCGCATAATCTTTTGGTCGCCGTGATTTTATAACAATATTGCCGATAGTCAGAATATCTTCTGCCGATGGATTAATGTCCCGCCATGTTGCCCTTTGCGTTTGGGATATTTTCTCCCATATTTGAGGCGTTTCTTCTACTTCCAATGCATATTTGGAGAATTCAGCTTCGCCAGTGCCGAAATCCATAAGCAATAAAAAGCATAGGCAGGCACATATGGTTGTAAAACTCAAGCACTTAATGTTGCATTTACCGGAAAGGCCACGCAAGCGACGGCGTATCATCGAAGCCATTCGGACAAATGCCATCCACAAAATGTCCATACCAAGCCTCCTTAAGAGTATCAACTTCATCCTGTGTCAGCGTGACAGGTGAGGGTACCATTTTCCCAATGCTAACTACCGTTTTAGAGCACCAATCGTACTTCAGCACATCATGCGTCGGTATTACAACATACATATTATACATTTTCCATTTTGCCCATCCAATGTCTGCTTCTGAAAACTGATTTGAGTTTGGATGTGTGTGAATAAATGCAACAATTTCGGCATCAGAAGGTACTAACTTCTCTGCATCTTTCGGATCGCATCCGTGGGGGCCTCCATATACAACATCCGTATACGAATACGATGTCCAAATTCCCTGTGTAACAGAATAGATGAATTCACCACTTTCTATACCATATGTTTCCGCAACATCATACATATATGTTGCTGCAACAAATGCCGCTCTTTCTTCAGAATCATACATTATTTTGAGACTTCCACCATATTTGCATATTACGGCTATGCTCATTTGAGAATCTGTTGGATTCTGACCATTTGCATCCGTATGGCTAATAGGATTGCAACTACAATAACAAAACAGATTATGATCGAATATGGAATAGGTTTTACTTATCAAGCTATCCGCATTAACAAACCGCCCCCACCCCGGATTATAGTACCGACTCCGCAGATAGTACAGCCCTGTTTCCTCATCGAACACATATCCGCGATACCTAAACGGCTGCACCTTGCCCAGCGTCTCCGCCAGCTCACCAGTAGACCACAGCGGCGCACCCCACGCATCGTAGCCGTAGCTGACGACGGCATTGCCATTCTCATCCAGAATCGCAACAATATCGCCCTGCAAGCTCTTGACATACGCATAGGGAACTCCGTTGTACACTACAACCGCCGGACGATTCTGCGCATCATAGAAAAAGTGCAGCTCATCCGTGCCGGAAGTCATATGCACAACATTCTTGCCGTGCAGCGTGTACTTCGTCGCCACGCCGTTGACCGTTTTCTGCACACGCAAGCCGTCCGCGTTGTACACAAATTCAGCCGTCACGCCCGCCTTCTGCATCTTTTGCAGCTGCCGGCCGTTCTGCCAAGTGTACGTCCACGTTCCGTCGCTCAGCGGATTGCCAATTGCATCATAGCGAATCGCGCTGCCGTTGACCGCCGTGAGCTTGTCGCGCCAGTTCGCGTCGCCGTATTCGTAGGTAACGGTTTCCAGAGGAGTCGTCGTGTCGGCATACGCAAAGCGTTCCTTTTTCAGGATGTTGCCGCCGAGGTCGTAGGTGTACTTCCACGTCGTGCCATCCGCACCAGAGCGGGTATCGCTGTGGTCGTTGACCTGAATCAGCTGACCAAGCGCATCGTAGGTGTAGCCCGTCCACTTGCCGTTCAGCGTCGCACTCGCAATGTTCCCGTTGTCGTCGTAGCCGTAGCCGCAATTGCACCCCGGCTGGGTAATCGACGAAACGAGATTCGTCACGCTGCCGGTGCCGTAGCCGCCCGCCGCGAAATGGTACTCGCTCGTGAACGTTTTGCTGCCCAGCTTGACCGCCGAGAACGTCGTCCGATTCAGCTTGTCAATGGTCGTCGTGCTCTGCCCAATGGTGGCTGCACCCATGCTGTACGTCAGCGACGTCGGACGATTTTCGTCATCATAGCCGAATTTCGTCCCATATTCCTGTCGATTTTCACCCACTTTCTCCGTAAATTCACTCAAGTTGCCGTACACGTTGTCATACGCAACCTGTCCCGTGTACACATGCTGACCAGCTTCTGCGGTCTTCACGCGCACCGGACGATTCGCCAAGTCGTACTCGCTCTGCGTCGTCCGATTCAGCAGATTGTCGCGAACTCGTGCCACTTGACCCTTCGCGTTGTAGTCATACTCGTATCGCGGCGCGGTTTCCTCGCCGTACACCACCCCCGTCACGCAGATTGTTCTGATAGTGGCTTGTATACATATATTCGCGATACATGACGGAATTCCTTCTTATGTGTGCAAATCAACCTGTTTGTTTACGGTTATGATATGTCATCTGTTGCCAGCCAAATCTCAGTTAATGGGAACACAGGAAATTTTGCCTTGACTTCTCCCCTCCCCTATGGTAGAATCATCTGGAAGGGGATGAGAATGGCATACGAAGCACAAAAAAAATACGATGCAGCAGCGTATGATAAGGTAAGTTTTCGGCTCAATAAAGGACAGCCGTTTGAGGTTGCACTTGAAGCGGCGGTAATAGAAAAGGGCGAAGCAAAGTCAGAATACGTCCGTAACGCATTAGTGCGGAAATTAGCCAAGGACGGCTTCCTGCCGCCCAAAGAATAACAGAACATAGGCATGGAAAGGCTATCTTTTGCGGATAGCCTTTTTCTTATGCGGAAATTTTCAAAAATGCTGTGCTATCGGCAAAACAGGCAGGAAGGAAAATCTACGTTTGACAATTGCTACCAATACCTGTTGCCCAGAATGGCGGTATGCAAATCCGCCAAGGAGTTGAACAAGCTCACCTGCGTGTGGCCTTGTTCGTTGACGGAGGAGGAGATTAGCAACCTCGAAGAGGCAAAGCGCCTCCGCCTCAATATCACCGTCCGAAGAGAGGAGGAACGAACCCATGAAGGTTGAATTTACGGAGGAAATGAAGCGGCACGTTTGCATTGCGGATCCTGATTGACGCGGTACAGGTTGCGATGAAGCTGCGCTCTCCGCGAATTGACGGCGAGGAGGAAAAAGAACTCTGTCGGGTCGGTATCCGTAGACTTGGCGTTGACGGCACTGCCATGATTCAGAGGTGCGGGTATAATCCTGAAGTATATATCGGCGGAATTTACAAGCTGACAGTAACCAGAGATGGTCATGAGTATGACTTCCAGTGGTATAAGTATGAAAGCGGGGTGAACAAATAATGGAATTTATTATTTCCGGAGTGCTTGCGCTCCTGTGCCTGTTTGCGCTGGCTTCCAATGGGGACTTGTGATTCCAAGCCCTTGACACTCCCCTGCCGACATGGTAAAATATTAGCAGAAATTTGTCAAGGAGGAAGAAATCATGGCTAATGGACGCACTCGAAAATGGGAAAACAGTGAAGAGGGCAAGGCGTGGAAAAAGGAATACCAGCAAGGTTATCAACAAGATTATAAAGACAAGGTGCTAACCATTAACGTTCGTTTGCGCAAGGACTCCGGTATCTTGGAAGCCCTTGATGAGGCTTGCCTTGTGAACAACGTTTCCCGTGTCGAATACCTCCGTCTTGCAGTCGCAGAGCGTCTGGAAGAAGAGGGGTATGAGACGGGATATACGACATCTTCCACTAACAACGCCTGAATGAGTTGTTAAATTCAAAAGAGCCACTTCACCCCGAAGATATGCAGATCCCTATATGACAAAAAACTCATTCTGTCTGTGTTCGTGTATGCATATTCCACAAAAGCGCCGTCCGCACCATACGCCGTTTTCAGCAAATGATACCCGATTTCTTCATTATATACATATTCGCTCGCGCGGTTATCTTCATGAAGAATTTTCACCAGCGCACCGTTCGCGTATTCAAAGCGCACGCAATTCTCCGCATCCTGCCACGGTGTCTGAATCCGGTCGCACCGACCATCCATGTAATGGAATGTCGTAACTCGACCCGCGCCTTCCGTCACAGATGCGATTTTCAGCGGCGAATCTGCCAACGCCGTCACCGTGACTTCGTTGCCGACCGCATCCTGAATCTTCTGAATCAGCACCTTCGCGGTTTCCGGCGCATCCTCCGTCGGGTTCTCGGATACAAGCAGGAACGTCATCACGTTATCGCCCTTGTCGGTAATCGTGATGTTTTCGTCCCCGACTTCCAGCGTCAGAGACAAACCAGACTGGTCGGAATACTTCTTTTGGTCACTCTCGTTCTTCTTAAAGAAGTGTTCCGTACCGTCGCCATCCGTATACACGAACTCCACTTCGCCATTGTACAGCACCTTGTGCAGCGTCTGATGCAGCGAAGTCCGCCAGCCGTAGCCCATGCCGAACTCATCTTTGTCGCTGTCGCAAGAATTGTAATAGTGCGTAATCGAGACCGGCAGACGATTGCCATTCATCGCGGTATCCGCATGGGAGAAAATCAGGTTGCCATTGACAAGACTGACACTGCCAGTCCCTGCCAATCCCGCAGACTGATGGTCGTAAGTCAGATAGCTCTCCAGACCCGCAAGGCTCGCATATTCCAATACGAAGTACGGCTGATTCGCCGTTTCGCTCGAATGCAGCTGCGAAAAGCTGCTTTCGCTTTTGGGCGCGCTCAGCTGAACACCGTGATTTTCGCCCAGATACCACTTGCGCGCAAGGCTGGTGACATCGAATTCTTTCCACGAATACTGGTTTTTCACTACGCGGCAGTAGTCCTGATACACGCCGCTGACTTTGGGCTGCGTCGCGTAAGTAATCGTCTCCGGATTCCAGTCCTCCAGCACTTCCGTGCACATGATAGCGGTATCTGCCGTCGGTGCGTAGACATTGCGAACGCACAGTTTTGCGGACGTGATGAAGTGGTTCGCGCCCAGACGCGGCAAGTCCACAACTTTCAGATAAGTCAGACGGTTGCCGTAGTAGTTCGTGTTGCTGATCCACAGGCGTTCGTCGTGCGAAAAGTTCTGCGTCGAACCTTCCTTAACGTAGGTATCGAGGATGCCCACGGCAGAATCCGCCGAATTATCCGCGAGCATCGCAATCGGGCTGTGTGCCTGCGCCGCCATCTGCTGGCGCTTCTCGGCGGAAAGTTCCACCCACTGGTGCGTCGCCGCGTCGTACTCATGAACCGGCGTGGTCTGCACCAGCGCGCGGAATCGGTTGTTGCCCAGCGCATAGACCTTGCCGCATCGGGTGCGGAGGTGTTTCAGTTCCTGCTGAGCCGGAAACTGAATCTGTTTCTGATTGTTTTCTTGGTTACTCATATGTTTCCTTTCTTTTTGTGCGCTCCTTTTGCGCACGTTTTTCTATCGAACGGTACGAAAAAAGCCCCTCGCGCCGTGCGCGGGAGCTCCTCTGTATCTTTCGACGGTATGATTCTATCACACTTTTGTAAAGTGTGCATCCGCGTTTTTAGACATGACAGCAGCTGATGTGCTGCCCTCTTGTGAAACTCACTATTACCTTACTTTTCCTCTGTATCTCCATGCGTATCATTGCCCTTCCCCTGCGTCAGCCACTTCTCGAACACCGAGTTGCCGCTGTACGCTGCGAAAACAATCGTCGCATAGTTGATATACGTCCGAACCGTACTGACCAGCGCGTCCGTGTCGCTTCGGAAGAAGCACAACACCACCGCCAGCAGCGAAATCGCTGTCACTGCAATAGTGACCAAAAGAACAATTCGTTTGCTGAACTGGACGTATGCTTTCTGCTTCGTCATTTGCTTCGCCTCCCCTCTGGCGGCGTTTCCGGCAGAGCAAGAATGTCCTGCTCATAGCTTGCGGACAGGTAATTTCGCCCTTTCGCCGCGTAACTTTTGTGCATATTCAGCACCTGCTCTTTTTCCGCGGCAGTACACCAGCCCTGCCGCGTATAATTGTCATGCGCATTCTGCAAAAACGCCCATGTCAGAATTGCAAGATCTTCCTCCTGCTGCTGTTCCCTTGCAATCAGCTGCTTCATCGGCTTTCGGAACCAGCTGTACATCAGCGTCAGCGCCGTCACAAGTCCAGCGATGGTTGTCGCGTGGTCGCGCAGCTGTTCAAGAATCGCCCACATCTGCGCTCGCCACCTTCACCGTAAAATCACCCGCAGGTTCAAACACGTTTCCGGCGCTATCGACGATTCGGATGCTCATCCGTGCCTGATTATCCGCGTTTTCCTGTTTCGTGAGGAACTCCGCCGCGCACCAGCCGGTGCTATTTTTGTACTGCACGCGCCACCAGTCATCCGCTTCCATAAGAACAGTTACGGTTGCGCCCTGCGGGATTTTCGTAATCACTTCGGCGGACTTGCTCGCCGTTTTGCGCATGTTCAGGCTGCCGGATGCCGTCGTCACGACCGCTAATTTCGGTTTATACTATTTTCGGATGAAAATGAGCCAAGATGCGCCGCGAATTTTTGTATTCTGGCTAACGCGAATGAAACGCAGCGTAGCAGCGCTACGCTAAGTGGAATGAGCGGACGACAGAATCAAAAAGGCGCAAGCAGATGGCGCAGTTGAATCCGAAAATAGTATGACTCATTGCAATTTGTTCTCCTTTTTCGGCGTAATCCACGCCTTTCAGCTCGCCCCAATGTGTCCATCCACTGCCGATTTTCGACGTGGCCACGCCATACGCCGTGCCTTTGGCTTCGATGACTCCGCCCTCGCCGATGTACAATCCGACGTGGTGATACCCCTCCGAGGCGTTGAATTTGTAGACGGCAGTGCCGGGTTTGAGCGGCTCGCCATCGGTTCGTTTTCCGGCGGACAGGCTGCCGGATGCGCTGCTGTAACGGCGGAACATGGTGTTGCTGCCGTGGTAGCAGTACCCGCCGAGCTGCCGAAACGCCCACGCAAAAAGGCCGGAGCAGTCCGCCACGCGGTGTCCGACCCACTCTTGACCATATTTCTTTGTCTGTTCACGGCTCGCGGCGTTCTGCTGTGCCTGCGTCCAGATTTCGCCCGACGCGCCGTAGATGTACCCCCAGCCCTCGCGCAGTGCCGTTTGGAACTGCGCAATCAGCTCGGAGGATGAAATGTTTGGCATGTGACCTCCTGTTTATATATGCAGACCTCCTTTACGAGGCACTGATGATTTTTCTCAGCTTGCCAGCTGATTCTCCACCTCCATCCCAGCAGGGGACTGGACAAAAAACTGCGCGGCGGTGACCTCTGTCATAACAGCATCGCCGCGCAGCTTCTGCGTCAGGTACCCCTTGACATACACCCGTGCACCGGGTTTCAGCGTCTGCACCGCCCAGTCCGCAAGGTGATTCCACGCATTGACCATGCCGATTACACAGAAACGGCACACAACCGAGTGGGAGTCAGTTGTGTGCCACCGAGGACTGCTAGCTATTTTCCCTATCTATTCGCACAAAAACACCAATGTCGTCATTCCGTCAGCGTAATTGTTTTGAACGAATTCGTTGATAAATCCAGCGCCAAGATTTCTCTTCCGGGTTTCGTATAGAAAAAAGCGTTTCCATTCTGCACATTCAGGTTCCAATCATAAACATGCGGGAGCGTGACAGATGTAACTTCTTCCGGGTGATTGAGGGAAATATAGTGCAGAGTAACTGCCTCCGAAGAGGCATCCAGCGCACATAAGAAGCCGTCCTTCATTGAAATAGACTTTGCTCCCGCAATAAACGGAACCGAGACGACAGAATTATCTGGGCTATATAGCATCATATTTTCTTCATCGAGCATATAGCCATTGCTGATTCGTGAAATATTCTCCGGAATCACAACGGGAATGGACGTACCCGATTGAAACAAAAAAGCAAATGTAGAGCCATCTTCCGTCTGATAGATACACTGTTCATTATCCTGTGCTATTACATCTCCCTTAATAATTACTGTTTCGGACTTGCTCATGCTGTCGTATGAACATAAGCCAATGTCTCTGTAATATAGGGGAGCATTATCCATTGCACCACACAGGACATAGGAAACGCAGCGTTTGTTTTCTCTGCTTTGGGTATGATAGTAGTATATGTCAGATGAAGTATAAACGAAATAAATTTCTCGTTCGTACAAAAGTCCTTCTGGCGCAGCAACCATGCTGTATATCGAGTGCATTGTTTCAAATTCAAGTGAAATATCCGACCAGTCCTGTGACATTCGATATACTCGATAGCGATGCCGAACCGTAACGCCGAAAATTTGGTTTACTACATGAATCATTGCCCAATATGTTTGGGATTCTGCGTCGTAAGACATCAGGAAGTTCCCATAATATGAACTTCTGGCTCCCGGATCAATCATATTGATTTCGGCATGAGCGGAAGACATAAACAAGCATACCACAACCATCAGCACAGAAAGCAGCTTCATAGAACGAACCTCCTTTTTTTATTAATATTCCATACCAATTGGCATCATTTCGGTTTTTACCGTCGGAAAACCTGATACTTCAAAAGTCCACCCTACATATCTTGGGACGGTATCAAGAGAAGCACTACCAAACATTAACCACATTATTGGGTTTTCAAAGAACGGGTTTGAAGCTTGCATAACAGCAGCGGAAGCTTGCATGCAATTTGTGTATAAGACATTATATGCAGGTACAATTCTATACATACTATCTTTATCTGTATATGTAGCACGGAGTAATTCAGCATAGTCAACTGATCTGCTATAGTCTCCAGTAAACAAAGTGGCACGATCATACTTGCGTCCATATAATGGCTTTTTATCTTTCATCCGTGTATGATTCAATGTGTCATTCAGCGCGTCAAGATTCAGCAAACCATTGCTATCAAACGAGACTGGAACATTCTGCAGAATCACTTTTGCTTGAGTCCAAACAGGCACTCCCACCGCTTCAGGCCCCCAGTAGAAGTAATACCATGTGCCATCATCATCCTCAATGAGTAATGACGTATGACCCAATCCGCCTACATTGCCCGAATCCGTCAGCCAATATGCATCCGTTCCTTCAGCATCCGCCTGCGTCAGAATGTTATTAAAGCAGTATGCATATACGTTATTCTCCAAAACACACCGTGAGATTTTAACGCCAATATCCATATTGGTAAACCGTCCCCACCGCGGATTATAGTACCGACTCCGCAGATAGTACAGCCCCGTTTCCTCGTCAAACACATACCCGCGATACCTAAACGGCTGCACCTTGCCCAGCGTTTCCGCCAGCTCACCGGTACACCAAAGCGGCGCGCCCCACGCATCGTAGCCGTAGCTGACGACCGTATTGCCATTCTCATCCAGAATTGCAACAATATCGCCCTGCAAGCTCTTGACATACGCATAGGGAACTCCGTTGTACACTACAACCGCCGGACGATTCTGCGCATCATAGAAAAAGTGCAGCTCATCCGTGCCGGAAGTCATATGCACAACATTCTTGCCGTGCAGCGTGTACTTCGTCGCCACGCCGTTGACCGTTTTCTGCACGCGCAAGCCGTCTGCGTTGTACACAAATTCAGCCGTCACGCCCGATTTCTGCATCTTTTGCAGCTGCCGGCCGTTCTGCCAAGTGTACGTCCACGTCCCGTCGCTCAGCGGATTGCCAATCGCATCATAGCGAATCGTGCTGCCGTTGACCGCCGTGAGCTTGTCTCGCCAGTTTGCGTCACCGTATTCGTAGGTAACAGTTTCCAGAGGATTCGTCGTGTCCTTGTAAGCAAACCGCTGCTTCTGCAAGATGTTGCCGCCGAGGTCGTAGGTGTACTTCCACGTCGTGCCATTTTCACCGGAACGGGTATCGCTGTGGTCGTTGACCTGAATCAGCTGCCCCAGCGCATCGTAGGTGTAGCCCGTCCACTTGCCGTTCAGCGTCGCGCTCGCAATGTTCCCGTTATCGTCATAGCCGTAGCCGCAATTGCAACCGGGCTGGGTAATCGACGAAACGAGATTCGTCACACTGCCCGTGCCGTAGCCGCCCGCCGCGAAATGGTACTCGCTCGTGAACGTTTTGCTGCCCAGCTTGACCGCCGAGAACGTCGTCCGATTCAGCTTGTCAATGGTCGTCGTGCTCTGCCCAATGGTGGCTGCACCCATGCTGTACGTCAGCGACGTCGGACGATTTTCGTCATCATAGCCGAATTTCGTCCCGAATTCCTGTCGATTTTCACCCACTTTCTCCGTAAATTCGCTCAGATTGCCGTACACGTTGTCGTATGCGACCTGTCCCGTGTACACATGCTGACCAACTTCTGCGGTCTTTACGCGCACTGGGCGATTCGCCAAATCGTATTCACTCTGCGTCGTCCGATTCAGCAGATTGTCGCGGACTCGTGCCACTTGACCCTTCGCGTTGTAGTCGTACTCGTATCGCGGCGCGGTTTCCTCGCCGTACACCACCCCCGTCACGCGGTTGAAATCGTCGTACCGACTGCTGATTTTCGCACCGTTGCCGTAAGTCGTCGCGGTCAGCGTGCCGAAATTCGGCTTCGTCGGATCGTTCTGATACGCACTCTGCGACAAGGTCTGATTCCCGACCTTGACCGCCGTCTGGCGACCCAGCGCGTCCTGCTCGAAGCTGTACACCACGTCGTTCGCGGCATTCCCGTCCGTATTGTGACGGATTTCGACCAGATTCCCACGCTTTGCGTCATAGGTATATTCGTTATGTGCTGTCAGAATTCCTTCTTTTGCGCCCACGCTTGCAGAAGTTTTTACAATTCGACGCAATTCGTCGTACTTGTATTCCACCGTCTGCCCCTTCGCGTCGGTCACGCTCGTCGTCGTGCCGCGCTGCGGATCGGTTTCTGTGCGCACAATCTTGCCGCGCGCGTCCTTCTGCTCGGTAGCATAGTTGCCGTCATCCGTGTACGTCGTCTCACTGTGAATGAAGTAGCTCGGATTCTCCTCTGCATTCTGCACCTGACTCGTCAGCGGATTCCCGAACGCATCGTAAGTGAACGTGCCGACACTGCCCAGCGGCGCAATGCTTTTCAGCAGCAGATGCTTCTTTTGCTCCGCTTCCGTGTCGCCATACGAGAACGTACTGGACACCGTGCGGCCCGCGGCGGTGTGCTTCGTCAGGTTGTCCGCATCGTCGAACTCCGATTTCTCCTGACCGCCGTAGAGCATCTTCCGCGTCTTGCGGTTGCCATTTTTGTCATAAATATACTGCGTCCCGAACGCTTCCGGGTAGAGATAAATGCCGGTGAAGTCCGCAAAATTCATCTGCCGATTCATCTGCAAGACCACACGGATATAGGTGCAGTTGTTGGGCGCGACAATGCCCGCGCTCGCGAACTGCCAGTTGCCTTCTTCCGCGTTGAACACCGCCGAGCCGCCCGTCGCCCAGTAGCAGTTTGCATTGTCCGGGTTGCCTGCCGTAAACAAAACGGTAATTCGGCAATAGATGTAGTTGTCCGGATCGTTCTTCTTCGCAAACGAGCTGCACCAGCCGCCCACCGTGAATCGGTCGCCGATTTTGCCGTAGTGCCGGAACTGCTGGTAATATGTTACGGTCCTGTCGTAGCGGCCTGCCAGACGAATTTTCTGCGTATTGTCATGTTTCAGGCAGTCCGGTGCATGAAATTCATCCTTCGGCGCGTCCAAGGGCAGCACTTTAACATAAGAAGCATCGTTTTTGCCAACCGTCCATGCCTTCGGCTTGCCATCCGTGCCGGTCACAGAGAAGTCACTGTTCTGAACCATATTGAAATGATTCAGCGTCAGCCCTTCTTCCAGCTGCATCGCATCGAACCAGCAATTGCCGCCCGCGAAGCCGTCCTGCATGTCGCAGTATGCCATGCAGTAAACCTTAGGTTCTGCATTCTCCGGCAGCGTGAAGGAGACCGACACACGCTCATACGGCATGTAATCCGTCTTTTCCCACACCTTGCCCGGTTCGGAATCCAGCGTGAACGTCTCATTACCAACCGTGTACGCAACGCGCATCACACCGCGCGGGCCACCAGAGCGGACATAGCCCGACAGCGTATACGACTTGCCCGGCGTGAGCGTCACCGCCTGACGAACATACACGCAGTCGCTCGACCAAATCGTTAGGCGATACGAAACGAGACCGAACTGCCGCGTGGATTGGTCGCGCGTAATCGTGCCGGTGCTGCTTTTCTCCCATACGCTGCTGTTTTCTTCGCACATCGGGTCGAGCAGGAGGTTTCTGACCACTCGCTGCATCCGGGAACGTTCCGTCGCGTGGTTAATCGGCGCATTCGCGTTGTCGTCAGTGCGGTCGTATCGGGTGTACATCGCGTAGCCCAGCTCGTCATCGACACTCACTTGATTGCCATCATCATTAAAATGGTAGCGCAGCGTCTTGCCCGAAATTTCATCCTTGACCAGCGCCATGTGATTGCCGTAGGTATACGAAATATTCGCCGCAGTCAGCGTCGTGCCGTTTTTCGTGCCCGTCACGATCGCGTGGGTGATGCAGTGCGGCAGACCGTCGATGGCGTTCGTGTTGCTGTACTTGTAAGTCACGTCCGCCAGCTTCTTATCCGGCTGCTGGTCAACATGTTTTTCAATGGCAGATGCCGACACGAGCAGGTGATAACCGTTCGCAAGCGCGTATTCGTACTTGCTCATGCGTCCATCTTCATGCGTAATGTACAGAGTTTCTTCATTATTATAGTCGAAGCGCACGCAGCTGTTTTCATTCTGCCACGGTGTCTGAATCTGGTCGCAGCGACCATCCGTGTAATGAAGCGTCGTAACTCGACCCGCGCCGTCCGTCACAGACGCGATTTTCAGCGGCGAATCCGCCACCGCCGTCACCGTGACTTCGTTGCCGACCGCATCCTGAATCTTCTGAATCAGCACCTTCGCGGTTTCCGGCGCATCCTCCGTCGGGTTCTCGGATACAAGCAGGAACGTCATCACGTTATCGCCCTTGTCGGTAATCGTGATGTTTTCGTCCCCGACTTCCAGCGTCAGAGACAAACCAGACTGGTCGGAATACTTCTTTTGGTCACTCTCGTTCTTCTTAAAGAAGTGTTCCGTACCGTCGCCATCCGTATACACGAACTCCACTTCGCCATTGTACAGCACCTTGTGCAGCGTCTGGTGCAGCGAAGTCCGCCAGCCGTAGCCCATGCCGAACTCATCTTTGTCGCTGTCGCAAGAATTGTAGTAATGGGTCACGGAGACGGGCAGCCGATTGCCGTTCATTGCGGTATCGGCGTGGGAGAAAATCAGGTTGCCGTTGACGAGGCTGACGCTGCCAGTCCCTGCCAAACCCGCAGACTGATGGTCGTAAGTCAGATAGCTCTCCAGACCCGCAAGGCTCGCATATTCCAATACGAAGTACGGCTGATTCGCCGTTTCGCTCGAATGCAGCTGCGAAAAGCTGCTTTCACTTTTGGGCGCGCTCAGCTGAACACCGTGATTGTCGCCCAGATACCACTTGCGCGCAAGGCTCGTGACATCGAACTCTTTCCACGAATACTGATTTTTCAGCACGCGGCAATAGTCCTGATACACGCCGCTGACTTCCGGTCGATTCTCGTAGGTGATGGTCTCCGGATTCCAGTCCTCCAGCACTTCTTTGCACATGATGGCGGTATCCGCCGTCGGTGCGTAGACGTTGCGAACGCACAGCTTCGCGGACGTGATGAAATGGTTCGCACCCAGACGCGGCAAATCCACGACTTTCAGATAAGTCAGGCGGTTGCCGTAGTAATTCGTGTTGCTGATCCACAGGCGCTCGTCGTGCGAAAAGTTCTGCTGCGAACCTTCCTTGACGTAGGTATCGAGGATACCTGCGGCGTTTTCTGCGCTATTCGCGCTGTCCGCGAACGTCGCAATCGGACTGTGCGCCTGTGCCGCCATCTGCTGGCGCTTTTCGGCGGACAATTCCACCCACTGATGCGTCGCCGCATCGTACTCATGAACCGGCGTGGTCTGCACCACTGCCCGGAAACGGTTGTTGCCCAGCGCGTACACCTTCCCGCAGCGGGTGCGCAGGTGTTTCAGTTCCTGCTGAGCAGAAATGATTTCTTGTTCTTTCATAAGAACTCCTTTTCTTGTCAATTTAATTGGTAGAATTCATTTTCTTTTCTTCGCGGGGGAGCTCGCGTCATTTTCATCCCTTCTTTCTTGGTAACTATGAATGAGCAAATCCGAAAAAATGCACAAAAATCGCAAATTTGTCGTAACCTTTAGGGAATAAAGTTCCGCGATAGGCAGCAATTCACGACTGAATAGTTTTCTTCTTTCGCTATGCTTTGTGCAGTTTTCATTGTCTGCTCATTCATAGTTGGTAACAAAAAGAGCGGCACGATTTCGACGTGTCGCTCTAAAAAAGCTGCTCAGCATTTTTGCTGAACAGCCCCGTGCCTTCCTTCAACGCATTGCTACTTGTTCTACCGCAGAACTCCAATTTTTCGTTAATCAGCTTCCAGCGCTTCGCCAGTTTAAACCAAAACGCTGACAACAGTCTCAACTTGCCAGCTGATTCTCCGCATCCACCCCAGCAGGGTTCTGGACAAAAAACTGCGCGGCGGTGACTTCCGTCATAGTGACATCGCCGCGCAGCTTCTGCGTCAAATACCCCTTGACATACATCTGCACACCGGGTTTCAGCGTCTGCACCGCCCAGTCCGCAAGGCGATTCCACGCATGAACCGTGTAGGTTTCGTGAATCACCTGCTGTTGACGGTTGCAGTGCGAATGCCGCAGCTGACAGACGACGTGCGAGGTGTCGCCCGTCGTGGGTGTCTTGACGAGAGTGAGAATCGTACCGGAAAGGAAAAGTTCGTTCATGGTTAATACCTCCTGTCAGTAGTGTGTTGGAAAATTGTGTGGTAGGTAGAGGGGGAATAAAAGCCAGCCCGTCGGCGGCTTGTGCGAGGAGCACAGGACGCGACGGGCGGATTAGTAAAGTACCATTTATTTACATCTGTTCAAATCATCTTTTTGCAGTTTTCAAAGAATTTTTCTTGGCATTTTACATTTTTTAAAACAATTGCATATACGAACGGCAATACAACATACAAAATCAACAGAGCTAACACTAAAAATCCAAATCCTATCCAGTGATTCTTTGACATCATGGCAAGACAAAGAAGTGGTGTGTACAAGAAAAAATTAACAATTTTCCGTGTTCGATCATATTTTGGTCTTAGCCTCGCTGGTTGTCCGCAATGTATGCATTGCAACGCAATGCCCTTATTTCCCTTATATACTATCTTAAAATCATGAGCATGCATACCATTTTCTCCTTAATTTCTTTGCTTATAGATGAAATTATATTGATCTGTCCCAAAAGGTGTAAGTGCGAAAGTCAGCTTCCAAATTGCTGAGTAATAATACCCATTCGAATCATACCCATGAAGATAATGATAATAAACAACATACTCCGTCTTCCATCCCAATGATTCACGGTACTCAACAGTTTCGCTTGTATAAACGCCATCAGGAATCGTAGGGTATTGTGAGGTAATCGCATCTTTAATAAGCGTTTCAACGCCATATTCCGCCATTGCCACAGCGCCACCGACAGGCATACTACTAATAATAGCGGTAGTTATAACTCCACTTGCCGTCGTTACAGAAAGCTCCAAAATAGCAGAGAGTATTTTCTTGATTTTACCATCAGTTTTCACCACTGAATTTGCATAATACTTCCACGAACCTGAACCGTTATCTTTAGGCATGCTATACCCCAATTCTTGGCTAACATCGTCAAAAAACTGTTCAATTTTTTGCTCTTCACTGATCTCAAAATTGTAATTAAGAACAGCTTTGCTTATTAGAGCAGCAGTTTGATTAACTATATTACGCACATATGATTTTGCGTCTTCAATTACAGTCTTATTCAAAGACCATTTGCCATTGGGATCATATAAAAGAATTGGGCTATCTTTGCAATAAGTAAACAAATTCAGTTCAGCAATCATATTATCCGCATTGACAAACCGACCCCACCCCGGATTATAGTACCGACTCCGCAGATAGTACAGCCCCGTTTCCTCATCAAACACATACCCTCTATACCGGAACGGATTGAGTGTCCCCAGCGTCTCCGACAGCGCCCCATTTTTGCCAATGGGCATACCCCATGCATCATACATATAGCTAACGACAACATTCCCCGTACCGTCGAGAAGCGCAATCACATCGCCCTGCAAGCTCTTGACATACGCATAGGGAACTCCGTTGTACACCACCACCGCCGGGCGGTTCTGCGCGTCGTAGAAGAAGTGCAGCTCATCCGTGCCGGAAGTCATATGCACAACATTCTTGCCGTGCAGCGTGTACTTCGTCGCCACGCCGTTGACCGTTTTCTGCACACGCAAGCCGTCCGCGTTGTACACAAATTCAGCCGTCACGCCCGCCTTCTGCATCTTTTGCAGCTGCCGGCCGTTCTGCCAAGTGTACGTCCACGTCCCGTCGCTCAGCGGATTGCCAATCGCATCGTAGCGAATCGCGCTGCCGTTGACCGCCGTGAGCTTGTCGCGTCATGTCGCGTCGCCGCAAGTATTGGGCAGCGTTTCTATACAATTGTTCCATCAGGCTACATCTTGTGCCTTTCGTTACATTGCACAATCAATCGAGTGTTTCCCATTCTACTGTAAATACATATTTGTCAAAGTCGGATGGCTTATCTTGGAATTCCACTCGTCTCCCCGCTGCGTTACAGGCATATTGAATCTTGTTTGGCGCGATTTCTGTCCGCGTCATTGCCAAATCCGGAAAAGCTGTACTTTCCCACCAGCGCGACATTTTTAATTCTGCTGGAATCCAGCTTTGAAACGAAACAGCCAACAAGCCGGTATTCGATTCACAAAACAAGTGTCCCGGATATTTTTCAGCAATGCGAATGCTCAGTTTTGAGCTTTTCTTTGTACTTAAATTGGGAATCTGCGGATATTTTTCTGCATTCACTGTGATATACCCATTATAACCATTGGGGATGGAAAGTGTTGGTACCGTTGGATATGCCGACTCGCTATGAACACACTCAACCGTCAATTTGCACTTGCAATTTCGAGGAAGCTCCAAAATATCTCGCTTATAATATAATTTGTCGTTTTTTATGACATACACCGGGTTGCATTCAAGCCATTCCTTCTCCTCCATTGTCATTTCTTTTCTTCCCTTTTCAAGAAGAGATTTACGATATGCCACTGATTCTGTCGGATTCACATTCGCTTCCCCTTTCATTATATTCTACGTACTCAGTAATTGTTAAGGCAACACCGCACAAATGAGGTGGTCGGCTGGCGGATAAATTTTTCGTCAGATGCAATTGCAAAAATCGAAGGTTTACTGGTGGTAAATCGAGATTTTTGCAAGCAGCAGATGGCGGAAAAGGCATTCGTCAGATGGTTGCCGAATGAATCAGCGTTCCCGTGGTCTGATTTCCGACCTTGACCGCCGTCTGACGACCCAGCGCGTCCTGCTCGAAGCTGTACACCACGTCGTTCGCGGCATTCCCGTCCGTATTGTGACGGATTTCGACCAGATTCCCACGCTTTGCGTCATAGGTATATTCGTTATGTATTGTCGGAATTCCTGCTTCTGCGCCCGTTTTTGCAGAAGTTTTTACAATTCGACGCAGATTGTCGTATTCATACGTCACCTTCTGCCCCTTCGCATCGGTCACGCTCGTCGTCGTGCCGCGCTGCAGGTCGGTTTCTGTGCGCACAATCTTGCCGCGCGCGTCCTTCTGCTCCGTGACATAGTTGCCATCATTCGTGTACGAAGTTTCGCCGCGAATGAAGTAGCTCGGATTCTCCTCTGCATTCTGCACCTGACTCGTCAGCGGATTCCCGAACGCATCGTAAGTGAACGTGCTGACGCTGCCCAGCGGCGCAATGCTTTTCAGCAGCAGATGCTTCTTCTGCTCCGCTTCCGTATCGCCGTAATGGAAGGTGCTGGATACCGTGCGGCCCGCGGCGGTGTGCTTCGTCAGGTTGTCCGCATCGTCGAACTCCGATTTCTCCTGACCGCCGTAGAGCATCTTCCGCGTCTTGCGGTTGCCATTTTTGTCATAAATATACTGCGTACCAAACGCTTCGGGGTACAGATAGATGCCGGTGAAATCCGCAAAGTTCATCTGCCGATTCATCTGCAAGACCACTCGGATATAGGTACAGTTGTTGGGCGCAACAATGCCCGCGCTCGCGAACTGCCAGTTTCCTTCTTCCGCATTGAAGACCGCCGAGCCGCCCGTCGCCCAGTAGCTCTTGTCCGTCACAGGGTCAGCGGAAGTAAACTGAACGGTAATTCGGCAGTAGATGTAGTTGTCCGGGTCGTTCTTCTTCGCGAACGAACTGCACCAGCCGCCCACCGTGAATCGGTCGCCGATTTTGCCGTAGTGCCGGAACTGCTGGTAATATGTTACGGTCCTGTCGTAGCGGCCTGCCAGACGAATTTTCTGCGTATTGTCATGCTTCAAACAGTCCGGCGCGTGAAATTCATCCTTCGGCGTCTCCAAAGGCAGCACTTTAACATACGACGCATCGTTTTTACCAACCGTCCATGCCTTCGGCTTGCCGTCCGTGCCGGTCACAGAGAAGTCACTGTTCTGAACCATATTGAAATGATTCAGCGTCAGCCCTTCTTCCAGCTGCATCGCATCGAACCAGCAATTGCCGCCCGCGAAGCCGTTCTGCATGTCGCAGTACGCCATGCAGTAAACCTTAGGTTCTGCATTCGCCGGCAGCGTGAAGGACACAGACACACGCTCATACGGCATGTTATCCGTCTTTTCCCAGACCTTGCCCGGTTCGGAATCCAACGTGAACGTCTCATTACCAACCGTGTACGAAACGCGCATCACACCGCGCGGGCCACCAGATCGGACATATCCAGACAGCGTATACGACTTGCCCGGCGTGAGCGTCACCGCCTGACGAACATACACGCAGCCGCTCGACCAAATCGTCATGCGATACGAAACAAGACCGAACTGCCGCGTAGACTGGTCGCGCGTAATCGTACCCGTGCTGCTCTTTTCCCAAACGCTGCTGTTTTCCTCGCACATCGGGTCGAGAAGCAAATTTCTGACCACTCGCTGCATTCGGGAGCGTTCCGTCGCGTGATTAATCGGCGCATTCGCGTTGTCGTCAGTGCGGTCGTATCGGGTATACATCGCGTAGCCCAGCTCGTCATCGACACTAACTTGGTTGCCATCATCGTTGAAATGGTAGCGCAGCGTCTTGCCGGAAATTTCATCCTTAACCAGTGCCATATGATTGCCGTAGGTGTACGAGACGTTCGCCGCGGTCAGAGTTTCATCATTCTTCATGCCCGTCACGGTTGCGTGGGTGATGCAGTGTGGCAGACCGTCAACGCGATTTTTGCCCGTGTTCGTGTACGCATATTCCACAAAAGCGCCGTCTGCACCATATGCCTTTTTCAGCAAATGATACCCGATTTCTTCATTATATACATATTCGCTCGCGCGGTTATCTTCATGAAGAATTTTCACCAGCGCGCCGTTCTCGTACTTGAAGCGCACGCAATTCTTCGCATCCTGCCACGGTGTCTGAATCCGGTCGCAGCGCCCGTCCGTGTAATGGAATGTCGTAACTCGGTCAGCGCCGTCCGTCACAGAAGCGATTTTCAGCGGAGCGTCCGCCACAGCCGTCACCGTAACTTCGTTGCCGACCGCATCCTGAATCTTCTGAATCAGCACCTTCGCGGTTTCCGGCGCATCCTCCGTCGGGGTCTCGCTCACCAGCGGGAACGTCATTCCATTGTCGCCCTTGTCGGTAATTGTAACGTTCTCATCCCCGACTTCCAGCGTCAGAGACAAACCCGACTGGTCGGAATACTTCTTTTGGTCATCTTTATTCTTCTTGAAGAAGTGTTCCGTGCCGTCGCCATCCGTGTACACGAACTCCACTTCGCCATTGTACAGCACCTTGTGCAGCGTCTGGTGCAGCGAAGTCCGCCAGCCGTAGCCCATGCCGAACTCGTCCTTGTCGCTGTCGCAGGAATTCTAATAGTGGGTCACGGAAACTGGCAGTCGATTGCCGTTCATTGCGGTATCGGCGTGAGCGAAAATCAGGTTGCCATTGACAAGGCTGACGCTGCCAGTCCCTGCCAGCCCAGCAGACTGATGGTCGTAAGTCAGATAGCTTTCCAGACCCGTGAGGCTCGCGTACTCCAATACGAAATACGGCTGATTCGCCGTTTCGCTCGAATGCAGCTGCGAAAAGCTGCTTTCACTTTCGGGCGCACTCAGCTGAACGCCGTGATTTTCGCCCAAATACCACTTGCGCGCAAGGCTCGTGACATCGAACTCCTTCCACGAATACTGGTTTTTCAGCACACGGCAGTAGTCCTGATACACGCCGCTGACTTTGGGCTGCGTCGCGTAAGTAATCGTCTCCGGATTCCAGTCCTCCAGCACTTCCGTGCACATGATAGCGGTATCTGCCGTCGGTGCGTAGACATTGCGAACGCACAGTTTTGCGGACGTGATGAAGTGGTTCGCGCCCAGACGCGGCAAGTCCACGACTTTCAAGTAGGTCAGGCGGTTGCCGTAGTAATTCGTGTTGCTGATCCACAGGCGCTCGTCGTGAGAAAAGTTCTGCGTCGAACCTTCCTTGACGTAGGTATCGAGGATACCTGCGGCGTTTTCCGCGCTATTCGCGCTGTTCGCGAACGTCGAAATCGGGCTGTGTACCTGCGCCGCCATCTGCTGGCGCTTTTCGGCGGACAGTTCCACCCACTGGTGCGTCGCCGCGTCGAACTCATGCACCGGCGTGGTCTGCACCACCGCGCGGAATCGGTTGTTGCCCAGCGCATACACCTTCCCGCATCGGGTGCGCAGGTGTTTCAGTTCCTGCTGAGCAGAAATGATTTCTTGTTCTTTCATAAGAACTCCTTTTCTTGTCAATTTAATTGGCAGAATTCATAGTCTTTTCTTCGCGGGGGAGCACGCGTCATTTTCATCCCTTCTTTCTTTGTAACAAAAAGAGCGGCACGATTTCGGCGTGTCGCTCTAAAAAAGCTGCTCAGCGTTTTTGCTGAACAGCCCCTGTGCCTTCCTTGGCACATTTATATCATAGCACATCCTTCCGCCAAAATCAACACAATTTTGTCCAACTTTGTCCAAATTCGTCCACATTTGTCCAAGTTTGTCCAACCTGCGCTCGAAAGCAGGAAAAAATAAAAAAATTTTCACGGCTTGTCCAATTTCGTTTCTGTCGATTGATATTATTCATCAGGCAATAGCAGCATCAAAGAAAATCAGCTTTCAGTATGCAGCCTATAACGGGCAGCACAATCGCGAACCACGGTTTTCTGAAGAAATTGTTTTTTCTCCGTATTCGACCATATGGCGGACAGATTGGTATTACGTCGTAGGCTGGTCTGACAGCGAATCAGCTATACGCGCTATCGTCTTGATAAAATGCAGATTCCCTGTTTCGTAGATGCGGAAGCGGTCAAGAAGCCGCTTGATTTTCACCCTGCTGATTATGTGGAATCTTATCTTTCTCATGCATGTGTTTATCAGAAAACAGCCGTTACGCTGGAATGCGAAAATAGCATGATGAACCATGTAATTGATCAATTTGGTGAGCATTTCCCATACAGGCAGATAGACAATACGCATTTTCAGGCGACGATTCCTGTGAAACTCACAAGATCATTTTGGGGATGGATTTTTGAACACGTGGGGAGTATACGAATCGCCGCGCCAGAATCCGTCCAAACGCAGTATCGCAATATGCTGCGGCGTGCATTAGAGTCCATCAACTGAATGGCTTCTCGCAAAGCTGCTGTTCAACAAACAATTTTCCGAATTTTGCATACTCCATAGTAAAATTTTTTTGCTATGGAGTCCTTTTTTATGTCGCAAACGGGACACAAATTTACAGTTCAAGAGTGAAGGGGGAACCTTCAAATTGCTGCATGAGGTGATTTGCAATGATGAAAGTGCCAGAATTTCAGGCTGCAATGGAGCGCACCGGCGTTGAACGCAAATGTTACACGACGGATGAAGTCGCGACGATGCTTGGCATCAGCATGAAGAGTGTTTATCAGCTGCTCAAACAGAATGCCTTCCGAAGTATCCGTCTGCCCGGAGGAATCTACCGAATCCCGAAAACTGCTTTTGATGCATGGCTCAACGCACAGCCTGAGCGCTAAGCATGAAAGCAGGGTATCGACAGACTAAAAAAATGGCGGAAGATGTGCTATCGTTTTTGCTGGCAGGTGAAAAATCTGACTGCCGGAAAGGAGAACCACCATGAACAGAGTGCGGGAAGCATCAACCATGTCAGTGCCGACCATGCGTCAGATGCTGGGGCTGAAAAAAACAGCCAGCTACTGGCTGATTAAAAAGCAATGGTTCGATGTTCTCACGATTCACGGAGAAATGCGCGTAGTCATCAGCTCGTTTGAAACGTGGTATGCCAATCAAACCCATTACCGAAAGGTGAATGGGCCGCCGCCGGGAGAAGAGCTGCGAAAGAAGTCGTATTCCGTGAAGGATATTTCTAACCTGCTTGGCATCGGAATTGATACCGTCTACGACTTGATTCACCGGGAAAAAATTCCGTATTCCGTGTATCAATACGGTCAGTGGCGCGTCGATGCTGCAGTGTTTCAGTTCTGGTATAATTCGCAATGCACCTATCATCTTGTCACAGCTGAACACCCAAACGAGCTGCATAAAGCAAACCTCATGAAGCTCATGGAATTTGGGCGTTTATTGGGGCTTGAGCGTGATGAAACATACAAATTGGTTCGGCAGCTAAAATATGTGCTGGAAATTGTTAGTATCAACAGGCAGCTGTATGTTACCATGAGCAGCTATCAGCGCTGGCGTGAAACCGAGACGCGGACAGACGCGCAGATTGCTGCGTCTGTTGTAAAACGTTCGCGAAAGGAATTGCCGCAAATATTGCCGGCTGTCAGCAGCGTCGAGCAGGAGAGTACATCCATTCCAGCACAAAAATTCTTCACTGTGCCGGAAGCAGCGTCATTTCTGCATTTGTCGGAAAGAACCGTCTACCGGCTGTGCTCTGACGGGCGGATTCCGGCAAAACGAGTAGCTTCACAGTGGCGCATTGCGCGGGCTGACCTCGAAGCACTGTCCAATCAGAATAGCATCAATCAGCAAGGAGAAGAAGCAAATGGCGACAATCATCTGTAAACGCAACAAATTCAACGTAGTCTATTCCTATTATGATGAAGCAGGAAAGCGTCATCAGAAGTGGGAAGCCTTCCCGACAATGCCGGAAGCAAAGCAGCGCAAATCGGAAATCGAATACAAACAGCAGCTCGGCTCGTTCACCATTCCGACCTGCAACACGCTCAATGAACTGCTGAAAGAGTATGTTTCGCTCTACGGCAAGACGAAGTGGGCGATTAACGGTTACAGCTCATACTATTTCCAAATGAGAATGCGCCAAGATGCGAAGCGAATTTTTCGCGCTGGCTAACGCGAATGAAACGCAGCGTAGCAGCGCTACGCTAAGTGGAATGAGCGGACGCAAGCGCGGAAAAGGCGCAAGCAGATGGCGCAGGTGAATTTGGAAATAGTATCAAACACCGGGCTGATTCGGCACTACATTGCCCCCAAACTCGGCGAACTGCGGTTGAAGGAAATTACGCCGCGGGTGCTGGAAATGTTCTATCAGGGACTGCTGAAAACGCCCGCGGTGCCCTTGATGACGGACAACAAGTATCGCCATACCGGAAAGTTTGTGCAGCCGCCGACGATTCGCAAAATCCACAATCTTCTGCACAGCGCTTTCAGGCAAGCGCAAAAATGGGAACTCATCGAAAAGAACCCTGCCGAGTTTGCAACCCTCCCGAAATACGAAATGAAGGAGCGCAACATCTGGGATTCTCAGACGCTGTTTCACGCGATTGACTGCTGTGAAGATGAGCGACTGAAACTGTGCCTGAATCTGGCGTTTTCCTGCTCTTTGCGCATTGGTGAACTGCTCGGACTGACGTGGGATTGCGTAGACATTTCGGAAGAGAGCATTGCGACGGGAAAAGCCCACATTGTCGTCAACAAGCAGCTCCAGCGCGTCAACAAGCGCAGCATGGAAGCTACCGACAGCAAGGACGTGCTGACCACATTCCCCGAAATCGGCTTGCAGAACAATACCGTACTGATTCTGAAAAAGCCGAAAACGCGGGCCAGCATCCGGAAAATTTTTCTTCCCAAGACGGTTGCTGAAAACCTGACGAAGTGGAAAATGGAGCAGGATTTGCTGATTGAGCAGCTGGGTGCAGAGTACCACGACTACAACCTCGTCATCGCGGGAAGCCGTGGTCAGCCGGTGGAATCGAACATCATCCGCAAGAGTATGCGGCAGCTGATTGAGGCAAACGAGCTCCCGCAAGTCTGCTTCCATAGTCTGCGGCACTCCAGCATCACCTACAAACTCAAGCTGAATGGCGGCGATATTAAGGCGGTGCAGGGGGATTCCGGTCATGCGCAGGCGACAATGGTAACGGATCAGTATTCGCACATTCTGGACGAGAGCCGCAGAAACAATGCGCAGCTGTTTGAGCAGGCGTTTTATGGCGGAAAGGGCGTGAAAATCGTGCCGGAAGCGCAGGATAAAGCCGTGGAAGAGCAAGTGCAGCAGGCGGGGCTTAATTCAGAAGTGCTGCTCAAAATTTTCAGCAATCCGGATATGGTCGCTATGCTGAAAATGCTCGCCAAGACGCTGGGATAATCACGAACACCACAATATCCTCAAAAGCTCTGCGGAAATCTCCCGCAGAGTTTTTTGCTGCCATCAAAAGCGGCAGGCAGTTTGCATTCCAGCACACGGCTGCTTCTTTGTCTAACCGCACCCAACATAGCGAAACAGGGCATGTGAAGAGTTGATAATTCGATGCACAGGAAATCAAGGTATTACTAAAAAGTATTGTTATTTTATCTATTGAAAATCCACAAAGTCATACAGATAATTCCAGAAAATACGGAGCGCAGAAAATTGCTGACACGCTGCGCACGCGAATGTTAGGCAAATCGCCCGTTTGCCAGAACAGCGGTGTTGGCAAAAAAGGCGAAATGTTGGAAAACTGCCATCAACGCCAGCAGCGGAGCAAAACATAGATTTCCAATAGAAGGCAAAAAATTCTTTCCAGCCGATGTCCTTCGCGCGTTTGCCAACACGCACGCGAGAACGTCAACCAGAAAGATTTATTTATTTGGTAATGAGCCCAGTGGGAGTCGAACCCACGACCGACTGCTTAGGAGGCAGTTACTCTATCCAACTGAGCTATGGGCTCATGTGCCTGAAACCCGGTGATTTCAAGGTTTTCGCACGGTTTCAGTGCGATTCTTATGGCTTTATTTTAGTTCTGCTTTGATAAGAAAAATAATTATGAAATCATATTTGTTTTCCTTATCGTAGCGAGGCGACGATTTTCCTTCCACAGAAGGCTTGGGAAGCGGTTTGTCCGCCACTCGGTAGGTTTTGAACCCCATTCCTATCAAGTCAGCGACGCAAAGGGAAGCGTTGAGCGCTTTCTTAGGAGGCAGTCGCTCTATCCTACTGAGCTATGGGCTCATGCGCCTGAAACCCGGTGATTTCAAGGCTTTCACAAGTTGCCGCCGAAGCACGCAATTTTCAGCAGCAAACCTATTATAGCATAATCGGCGGATTCGCGCAAGGGAAAAGCAACTTGCGCGCGAAAAATCGGGGAACTTTTTCCTGCCGTATGCGCAGCCCGTCGCGCCTGACGGTTCGGTGCAGCGTCTCCGCCGAGTAGTTTTGCAGATTCCAGAGCTTGTTCATCTTACTTCATCCACCCGATTTTCGCCGCGAACGGGTTCACAAAGTCGAATGTGTCCAGTGTTGCATCCCGCGAAATCGTTTGCAGCACTTCCTCGTCCCAGTAGTCCCGGACAACGTACTGCCCGCCGTCGTAATCCGCAAAGAACGAGAACCCGTCCGTCACATCGGTCACGACCCACGCGCCCGTGTCCGTCCATTCCGCCGTGATGTACAGCCACGCAAGGTCGTCCAAATCACCCGATTCGGCAAATCCCGGCGTGTCGTATCCAACTGACAGAAAGATAGCATCCCCCTCGTGATAGGTGTCCAGATACGCATTTTCCGGCAGGTTTGAACTGCGCGTGATGGCATACGTCGCGCTGTCCGCGTCCCACACGGCGGCTTGCAGGTACTTGTTCCCGTCCGCGTCCGCCAGCAGGAGCAGCACGCGCAGGCTGCTGATGTCGCCCTCCACCACCGTGTCGCCATTGGTGAGCGACGGGGAAATCTGGTCGCCAAACTGCGGATTGATGACGTTCCCCCACTTCGGGACGATGAGTTCCTCCGCCGTGACCGCGCTGCCCGCCCGGATTTCGAGGGGCACACAGTCATCCACCGTGATAAACGTGCGCCCCTCCGCCGATGCCAGCGGCAAGAGCAGGACGAGCATCAGTAGAATCAGAAAAACCGTTTGCTTGCAGTGATTCATATGCTGCCTCCTTCATGGCACGTCAGATTCCGCCGTGCATCAGCCCGGAATCCAGTAATAATACCAGTCGTTATCCAGCTGCACCCGGTGATACCACGAGGGCACCTCCTCCGTGTCCGGTGCGTAGAGTATCCCCTGCGGAATGCCTCCCAGTGCCCGCCATGCCTGCTCAAAGCAAATGCAGCTGCCCACCTCTTCATAGATTTTCTCAACGCCCATCTCCGTCAGTGCGTCCGACGGCGTGTAAAAGGTCGTATAGCGCACCCGATAGGCATAATCGTCCCTGTCCGCCACGAAGGACTGGTAAGCGGGCTGATTTTGCAGATAGGTGTCCGACACCTTGTTCCGCGCATACGCCATCCCGATTCGTGACCAGAGCAGCCACCCGGCGACGGTAACAATCACGATGCCCAGAATGATTGTGAGCGCAATCATCAGCCTTTTCATGCCGATACCAAGCGGTTCGCGCAGGTCATTCAAAAACTTCCGAAAGCGTTTCATGCGTTTTCCTTCTTTCTTCGCGTTCGCGTCGCTTGGGTTGTGAGGAATTTTGTTCGCCTTTGATATATTCGCCGTGGGCGTAGGGAGTTCCTGCTCTTGGCAATACTGGGCGGCAGAATTTACAATTGTACCGAAAAAGCAGCCGCAGTCCTCCAACACAAGAACCGCGGCTGTTTGCATTATAAAAATAATAGGGAATTTCTCTTACGCAATCGGAATCTTCACCGTGTCGCTGCGCTCGCCGTCGCTGATGGCAACCTCCACCGCGCCGCTTTCGCCTGCTTCCACCACCGCCAGCGCTTCGCCGTAGTAGGTGTCGGTTTCCGGCGTCAGGTAGCTGCCCGGATGGAAGGGGCACGCGCTGCCCGCCGCCAGCAGCTTGCCGCCGCTGACCGTGATGTTCACCATGCCGCGTTCCATCGGCTTCAATTCGCCCGCGCGGTCGGTGTAGCGGATGCGGATGTAGCACAGGCGGCCGGGTTTCGTTTTCTTTTCCTCCGGCACGGCGCGCAGAACCGTGTCCGCCCCGGCCGTTTGCAGCTTGCAGCGCCCCAGCACGCGGTCAATCGCGTCATAGGACACGGCTTCCAGCGTGCCGGATTGGTACGGAATGGTGAATTTCGCCAAGCAGTCGTTCTTCAGCTGCTTTTCCGCCACCTTCTTGCCATTCAGCAGCAGCGCGACCTTCGCTGCGCGCGCGTAGACCTCAATGTGCGCCTTCTTGCCCTCGCAGCCAGCCCAGCTCCACGACGGCATGGCGTCCGTCATCTTCCATGCCGACGGCGAATGCTTCTCGCCGGAGAACATGACCGGGCGAACCGCGATGTACGGCCCGATTTCCTGCTCCAGCGCGACGCGGGTGTACAGCGCTTCGCCCAGCGGACGGCCATTCAGGTCGATTCGCCCCGAACCCGCCGTCGTCCAGCCCAGCCCGCTGAACTGCGTCGCGTACGCCTTGTATTCCCACGATCCAACGCCGACTTCACCCAGATAGTCCATCCCCGCCCAGACGAAATCGCCCACCAGACGCGGGTTCTTCTTCGCCTGCTCGCGGAAGCGGTACGCATCGTTGCAGAACGTCTCGCTGCCCAGAATCAGCCGGTTCGGGTACTTCTTCAGGTCGTGCTTGTAGCGGTAGATGCCGTAGTTGTAGCCCGCAATGTCCATGTTGGCAAACGCGTCGCGCGTGCGCACGTCACAGCCGTGCAAAGTCGCGCCGCGCTTCATGAATTCGTCGCCCATCAGACCCGCGAGGTCGTTGAAGAACTTGCTGCCGACGGCCTTCTTCTTCTGCGGCTGCACCCCGGCGGCGCGCAGCTTCTCCGCCTTTTCGGCTTCCTTCTTCGCCTTCTCGTCGCTGTACACGCCGAAGCCAATGGAGGACAGGAAGTTGAAGAAGATGTTGATGCCGCAGGTGACGGGGCGGGTATTATCCAGCGAATGCAGGTAGTCCGTCAGCTCGCGGGTGAGCTGGATGCCCTTCTTCTGCGCCGTTTCGCTGACCTCGTTGCCCGTGGAGTACAGGATGACGCACGGGTGGTTGTAGTCCTTGTCCACCATGTCGGCGATGTCCTGCTTCCACCACTTGTCAAAGTACGGCACATAGTCGTATTCCGTTTTGTGGATGTACCAGTGGTCGATGTACTCGTCCATCATCAGCATCCCGAGGCGGTCGCACGCGTCCAGCAATGCCTTCGAGCAGGGATTGTGCGCGCTGCGGACGGCGTTGTAGCCGTTTTCCTTCAGCAGGCGGACGCGGCGCTCCTCGCCCTGCGCATAGCAGCGCGCGCCGAGGATGCCCTGGTCGTGGTGGATGCACGCGCCCTGCACAATGACGCGCTCGCCGTTGAGCAGAATGCCCTTTTTGCCCCACGAAAGGGTGCGGATACCGAAGGTCTGCAAGTCCTCGTCGCTGCCGAAGCGGACGCGGCAGGTGTAGAGGTTCGGGTGCTCCACGTCCCACAGTTTTGCGTTGGGGACAGTCAGCGTCAGGGTGACTTCGCCCGTCGTATCCGCGGCGGCGGATGCAACCTGCTTTTCGCCCGCAAGCACATCCACCGACACGCGCCCCGCGCCGACGGTGCGCACGGCGACTTCGACTGTCGCGGGATTGATGGACACCGTGCGGATGCGAACGCCGTTCAGGGCGATATGCTGCTGCTTATCCGCCGTCCACAGCACCACCGGGCGATAGATGCCCGCGCCGGAATACCAGCGGCTGTTGGGCTGATCGCTGTTGCGGGCAATCACACGCAGCTCGTTCTCCTCGTCAAAGCGGACGCGGTCGGTCAAGTCCGCATAGAAATTCGTGTAGCCGTACGGGCGCTCGGCAATCTTCTCGCCGTTCAGGTACACCTCCGCCAGATGGTACACACCCTCAAATTCCAGCATCAGCGTCTTGCTGCGCAGGGACTTATCCGGCGTAAAGCGGCGGATGTACTCGTAGTCACGCCCCTCGTACCAGCCGCCGTTGATGCCGTTTGCGGACAGCTCCGTGCGGGGTTCCGCCTGCATGGCGTCGTGCGGGATGGTGACGGGGACGAAGTTTTCCTGGCTGTCCAAATGGCGGAAGAGCCAGCCGGTGTTCCAAGCGGTTGCTTTCATCGGGAAAATCATCCTTCCTAATAAATTGTTTTAGGCAATACCGCACAAATGAGTTGGTGCGATGGCGAATGCATTTTTTGTCAGATGCGATTGCAGAAATCGAAGGTTTACTGGAGGTAAATCGAGATTTCTGCAAGAAGCAGATGGCAGAAAAGGCATCGCCAGCGCTGCCAACGAATTGTGCGGTAGTGCCTTTATACTATTTCCAAATGAAAATGCGGTGTCGTATTCTCATTTGGAAATAGTATTTTCTGCACGAAAACCCCACCCGAAGCAGGGCGCTCCGGGTGGGGCGGAATACAGGCCTATCCCGCATTCCGAGAAAATGAGATTACTCCTTGTGCGAGAACGCCTTGACCGTCACGGTCACGAAGGAAATCAGGTACAGCGCCACGCCAGCCAGCGAGCAGTACAGCGCCACATCCTCCGTTGCGGGGCGGTTGACGGGGATGAACCACACGTCCGCTGCCAGCTTCACGCGGTCCATCGCAAAGAAGGAGATGCAGCCGATCAGCGCAAAGCCAGTCAGCACAATCACGATGTCCTTCAAAGCGGAGGGCTTCTTCATCTTGTCTGCCGCGAAGAGCAGCACAATGGCGACGACCGTCAGCACGACGGGCCAGATGTTCATCGCCGTGCCCTTGAGGTAGCCGGTCAGCGACGTTAGTAGATAAACCACCAGGGCGGCAAGCGCCGTCACCGTGGCGAAAATGCTCGTCTTTTTCATGCCTTTTTGCCTCCCTTGGAAGTTGCCTTGCTCACGACCCAGAACACGAGGCTCAGCGCCGCCAGCGCACCAAAGGCGTATTCGCAGGCGGTGTACGCCACGCGCCACGGGGTCATGACTTCAACCGTGCTGACAACGGTGGTGGACTTCACGCCGTTGAGCATCGCGGAGTTCGCCAGCGCGTACAGGGCATTGTGGATGTCGTTCTTAATCGCCAGCAGCATCGCACGGTCGCCGGAAAGCGCTTCCGCGTTCCAGTAATCGACGCTCGCGCCGAAGCCGCAGAAGTTGGTCGTGCCCGCCATCAGGGATTCCTTCGGCGCAGCCTTGAGCGAAACGCCGGTGAAGTCCGTCACGTTGTAGCCGTGGAAGCCCCATTCACCCTGCAGGATGTTGACCATCGTCGCCACGTTTGCGCTCGCAGCCACCGCGCCATGGCGGTTGTAGGAGGTCATCACGCCGCGCGCGCCGGAGGTGTAGGTGTTGTCCTTCGTCGCGTCGCCCTCAAAGGAAGCGGGCTTGCCGCTGCCTTCAAACGCCTGCTGCAGGTTGCGCAGCTCCAGCTCACGCGCCTTCTGTTCGTTCATGAACACGGCGACGCCGGAACGGTTGATTTCCTGATCGTTGAAGCCCATGTGCTTGATGTTGACGAGCGTGCCCTTGCTCTGCGCGCCCTGCACCACCGCGCTGCCGACATAGCCGGACAGAATCGGGTCTTCGGAGTAGTATTCCACGCCGCGGGCGTTGTACGCGTGACGGTGGATGTTCATGCCCGGGCCAATCATAATCGGCAGATCCAGCACGAGGGTAGATTCGCCGAGGATGATTTCGCCGTTTTCAAACGCCAGTTCCTTGTTCCAAGCGTAGGCGAGGTTCACAGGAGAGGGCGCAACGCGCGTGCCGGAGGTGTAATCCGCCGCATCCGCGTAGGGCACGCCCTGATAGCCGCCTTCGTTCAGGTAGTGGGAGTCAGAGCCGCCGGGGCCGTCGTCCGCAGCCTTCTGCGGCATGTTGACGGAAGCGATGCCCTGAATGTTATGGAACGCATTGGCGGAGAAATCAAGGAATTCCGCGACCGTGACCTTGTTGACCAACTCTTCCCAGCGCGGGTCATCGTAAGGCGCGTTCTTCATGTCGTTGATGGTGAGCGTAGACGTGGTGTCGCCAAAGACAAGGTCGGACACGTCGTCATCGGTCTTGAGGGTATACAGGTCGTTGTTCAGCAGGCGGGAAACCGTCGCGTTCGCGGTCAGACCGGAATAGGTCTTGGGGAACGTGCCATTCCAGTCGGCGCGGCTCAGGTAGGTCACCGTGCCGGGCTCAAAGGCGTTGTAATCCATGGCGTAGTCGCCTTCGGTCAGCTGGTTGGTGATGGCCGTGCCGTTCTTGCTCACGGCGAAGGTGGTCTTGTCCACATCGCCCGTCCACGTCCACTTGTAGGTCTTTGCCACGTTGCCGTCAGCGGTCATGCCGTCCGCGACAGTCTTGCCCTGCGCCGCAAGCACGTTGTTCAGCGCGTCATGCGCGTCCGTGCCGATGGCGAAGTAGTAGTCGCCGGGGTCGACGATGTAGGTCTTGGCGCCATTGGCGTCGTAGGAGGCGAGGTTCGCCAGATCAACCTTCATGGTGATGGTCTGGGAGGCGCCGGGCTGCAGCGTAGAAGTCTTTTCAAAATCCATCAGCTGCACAGCGGCCTTTTCCACGCCGTTCTGGCGGTCATAGTCGGTGTAAGGCACGCTTGCGTACACTTCCACAACGCTCTTGCCCGCCACGTCGCCGGTGTTCTTCACAGTCACGGTGACGGTCGCGGTCTTCTTGTCATCCGCAATGGTCACGCTGTCCAGCGTCTGCTCGAAGGTGGTGTAGGACAGACCGTAGCCGAAGGGATAAACGACTTCGTTAGCGTAATCCCATGTGCCGTCCTCGGTGGCGACGGTGCCGTCGGCGTTGGCATAGGTGCCAGCCTTGGCTTCCGCGCCGCCGTTGCCCAGCACAATATCGGCATAGCGGGTTTCGTAGTAGCGGTAGCCGGCGTAGATGCCTTCCGCCTCAATCAGGTAGGAGTTGACATTCGCGTCCGCCGCGAAGTCCGCCGCGTTCGTCCACGGGATGTTGCCGTAGTTCGCCATAGCGGGCGCGAGGGCGCTGTTCTTCGCCATCACGTCGCCAAGGTGCGCGGAGGGAGAGACGGTGCCGTTGAGCACGTCCGCCACGCCATAGAAGCCGTACGCGCCGGGGAAGCCGATCCAGACAATCGCGTCGATGTCCGGGTCGTCCTTCAGGTTGGCGATTTCCATCGGGTTCGTGGCGTTGACCAGCACGATGACCTTGTCGAAGTTCGCCTTCGCCTCGTTAATCATCGCCATTTCCTCGTCCGAGAGGGAGAGGATGTTGCCGGTAACGGTGCTGACGCCTTCCGCCAGACCGTCCTTGCCGGGATAGTAGCCATTGCCGGCTTCGCTGCCGGGGCGGCCGACGACGACGATTGCCGCGTCGCTGTATTCCGCGTAATCCTTGCGGAAATCAGCGTTCAGGGCGGTCAGCTCGTCCAGCGTCAGTTCGCGCGGGTCATTGTACGCAGTAATCTCGGCATATTCCGGGATGATGCCGCCGCCGAAACGGGGCTTCGTCCACGTCTTATCCGCAAAATACTTCGCATACGCCGCCTGCACGGACGGGTTCAGCTGGAAGCCACGCTCGGTGAAGCAGTCGAAAATCTGCACGGTCGCGTTGCCGTCGGTAATCGAGCCGCCGGAGGAGCCGTACACGGGCGCGTAGCTGCGCACGCCCAGCATGGTGATTTTCGCATCCTTGCTCAGCGGAAGCGCGTTGCCGTCATTCTTGAGCAGGGCAACCGTTTCCTGCGATTCGCGGATGGCAAACTCCTTCAAGCCCTCGAAGGCTTCCTTGGCCGTCTTAAACTTGGAGACGTACGACCACGCCTCGCCGGTTTCGTCAACTTCGGTCTCCGTCAGCTGACTGCGCGTGTTGAAAAACGCATCAACGGATGTACGATACGTCTCCAGAATAGAACCAGCCATCAGCGAGATGGCCAGCAGCAGGGAAAACACAAGCGTCAATCCCCGCCAGACAGAAGAACGTTTGAACATGGATATCCTCCTTTTACGGAAAATGAATGGAGCAGGGGAACACAAAAGCACCCATCCAAGCGAATTAGACAGGCTGCCCCTGTATTCCAAATTCGGCGTAGATCCCCCTTCGATCACCCGCCGCCTATGTAAATAGTAACACGAAAACAACCGTTTTTGCCATGTCCTTTTTTGCTGGTTTCGTGAATGTTGAATCATTGCTGAACATATGTTGCGAATCAGTTGATTTTTGTGAATTTTGCTCGAAGGATAACGGATTTTCCGCCGCCAAATATTTCGATGCGCCCGTGCAAATCTTCTTGCAGGGTTCATTTTTCTGTGTTATAATTCTATCATATTATATTATCCGGAAAGGAGCGCGCACCCCTCCATGAAAAAATCGCCCAAATCCGCCAAATTCTTCGCTTCCCACTGGTCAGCCTTCCTCCAGCAGTTCAAGAACCTCCACCTCCGCGGGGATCGCTTCGTCATGCTGACCGTTGCGGGTCTAATCAACGCGTTCGGCGTCAGTGTTTTCCTTTATCCCGTCAATCTTTATGACTCCGGTATTTCCGGCACGGCGATGCTGCTGGCGCAAATCACCCCCGATTGGTGCAGCCTGTCGCTCATCCTGCTGCTGCTCAACGTGCCGCTGTTCCTCTTCGGGCTGAAGCGGCAGGGCGTGCAGTTCACCATTTACGCCGTGTATTCCGTGTTCATCTACTCCCTCGGCGCATGGCTGATTCAGGGGCCTTTGCCGCTTGACGTCAGCATTTCCTCGCCGCTGGCCGGGACAGACCTGCTGCTCTGTGCGCTCTTCGGCGGATTGATTTCGGGCGTCGGCAGTGGGCTTGCCATCCGCGGCGGCGGCGCGATGGACGGCATGGAGGTCATGGCGGTCATTTTCGCCCGCAAGCTCGGCATGACCGTCGGCACGTTCGTCATGAGCTACAACGTCGTGCTGTACATCCTCGCCGGACTGCTCCGTTCCAGCTGGATTCTCCCCCTGTATTCCATTATCGCCTACGCCGTCGGGCTGAAAGTCGTCGATTTTGTAATCGAGGGCATCGACCGCAGCAAAGCGGCGCTGATTGTCACCCGCAACCCGGACGCCATCTGCCGCGCGCTGGGCGAGGCGTTCGGCACGGGCATGACGTGCATCCCGGCGCAGGGCGGTTTTTCGCACGAGGAAATGACGATTGTGTACTTCGTCGTCAACCGCTTCCAAATTAGCCGGATGAAGGACATTGTGCACGATCTTGATGATCGCGCGTACATCACCATCAGCGAGGTGGCGGACGTGTTCAAGCTCAATCAGGACAAGCTGTCGCAGAAGGTGGATAATCAGCCGCTGCTGCCGAGGAGGAAGTAAGCCCTTTTTGTCCCCCTTCTTGACGGAACGCATAGCCCCATGCTATAATAAGAACGTAGGCAGTGCAGGGAGGTGTTTTCATGTGCCGATTTTTGCTGCAAGATGGACTGTCGGTTGAGATTCTGCAATCGCTATCATTCCGCACAAATTTGGGACTTTCTTTGAAAAACAGCCTTGCGCACTTCACCAAAGCTGCACTTTTGCACGAAATTGAAGAAATTTCCGTTTGGTATGACGAGCATGAAGCCTTAGAACAGCTTGCTTTGGACTATCGCGTCAAGTCATTGGAATCGGCTTCACACAAGTATGACCGCTATTTTCCGGACAGACCGACGGCAAAAGTTTTCAATGATTTGCTGGGTTTTCGCTCTCTGCGCGACGATTATGATGAAATTCTGAAAAATCCGCCGCCAGATGCACTGCGGATTGTGAATATGTCGCATGGAAAAGCGAATGACGACGGCTATCGCGGGTGCATGTCTATTATCAGCTGGATAATTTTCATTATCCTATTGAAATTCAGTATAACACTTATTTTGACCGTCAGTTAAACAACTGGCTGCATAAATACTTGTACAAAAAGCAGTATCCGCTTGCTGTTGGTGCTCAAATGCGCACCCTCTATGAGCAGGGCAAAATTAAGAATGAAGCAGAATTTCAGGAGGTGTTATCCGATGTGCTACGTTGTGGCAAAGAACGCCAATAAAATCGGCAGTGTGGCAATTCGCATGAAGCTGGGAAAACCCGTGGTTCAGCTGAAGGCAGAAATGAATAGCCGTTATCTTAACAAAGGCATCCAATTTGTCACCATCAGCCGCCCCTCCGCCTATGGCGAATACGCCCCCTACCGCTTCGTGGACACGATTCCGGAGTTCAAGGCGGAAGTCGCGAAGCTGTAATTTCCCACAAAGCTGTAATTCCCCCCCACACACGCGGCGCACAAGTCCTCACCGACCTGCGCGCCGCGTTTCTCTATTCTCCTCACTTTTCCCTGACCCAATAATACTCGAACCTTTCCCCATGGTGTCCCATCACCGGCTTGTCGCTCCGCACGAATCCGCATTCCGTCAGCGTCGCCACACGCGCAACCGCATACGGCGCGGCTTTCGTCATCAGCGTGCGGCAGTTTAGCAGCGCGTACGCATCGGGCAGAAGCGCGTCCATCACTGCCGCCAGCACGTCCGACTTCTCCCACGCGCTGCCGACATCCACGCGCAGGATGCCCATGCCGCTGTACGGGTCGTCCGGTGACTCCCCGCGGCGGCAAAGCTCCACCGTGCCAATGACCTCGCTGCGCAATGCAATCGCCCAGCGCACAAACCAGCCCTGCTCCCACGACGTGCGCCAGAAGTCCATCGCACGGCGCATCTTCTCCGGCGTGTCGTAATAGAAAATGTCACCGTGGCAGTTGTCGCTGTTGAAGAACGGCAGCGACAGCGGGTCGCCGTAGACGCGCAGAAGCGCCGCTTCATCCTCCGCCATCACCGGGCGCAGGCGGATTTCGCCCTTCTCCATCGTCGGGATGGATTCGTATACATTCATGCCTTTTTCTCCTTCCGGATGCCCAGCACCAGATAGTGAATCCCCGGAATCCGGCGGATAATCTCCGACAGTCCCAGCGTCGCGCCGAAGCCAATCACCAGCGTGAGCAAATACATCAGCGCTGCCGGAAGCGTCGTCCGCTCGGTCAGCAGGAGCGCCGTCAGCAGCAGTACGGGGTAATGCACGACATACAGCGCGTAACTCCGCTGGGTGAAAAAGCGCGACACCGCTGTCTCCTGATGGAGATAATGGCGCGCGTTGCCCAGCACCGCCAGCACCACCGCCCACAGGTACACATTCGCCCACAGGCTTTGCAGATACGCCGCGTCGGTGAAATTCTGCCTGCTCGTCCACACGCCATACGCCACCGCGCCGATGACCGCCGCCGCCAGCGTCCCCCAGCGCATCCGCTCCACGCGTTCCATCACCGCTTCGTGCGCGAACACCGCGTACCCCAGCAGGAACGCCGTCAGGTAAATGCCGATGCGGTAGGTGGTGATGACGGGCATGTTGCCAACCTGCGCCGCGCCCCAAATCAGCAGGGCAAAGGCGCAAATCAGCCACGACGGGGTGCGTTCGCCGAGGCGGAAAAGATGGCCATTCCGGTCAATTTTGCGAATCAGCACCAAAATCGCGCTGAACAAAAACAGCAGCTGCACAAACCACAGCGGCCCGATGCCCGACAGCACCGAAATCGGGTACAGCAAGGGCTTCGGGATGGTGTCCACCGCGCCGCCCATGCGGATATTCAGGTACCCCGTCACCCAGTGCAGCACGAACAGCCCCAAGGTTGACGGCACAAGCAGCTTCCGCGCCCGATTGCGCAGAAACGCGCGATTCCCCTGCTGCACAAGGGCGAACCGGGCGCACATGCCCGCCACGACGAACAGCAGCACCATGAACCACGGGTACACCGTGCCGGAAATGGTATCCAGAAACGGCAGGTTTCGCGCATTCGGCACACCGCCGAAGATGCCGACCCCGTTGAAGAGGTAACAGACGTGGTAAACAATGACCAGCAGAACCGTCATCCAGCGAATATGGTCAAGATACGCATAGCGGCGCATGGGGATTTTCCTCCTTTATGATAGCATGAATCCGTATTTTTGTGAAGGCGAACACGCACATTTATTCGTCATTGCTCATTGCTCGTTCTTCTGAAATCTGCTCTTGATGCCCTCGAAGCCGTCGGTCAGCATCCGGCTGATGAGCGCGTCGTCCCAGTTCTGCTGCCCGGACGCGCACAGCACCGCAATGCCGTGGACGTACGCCCACATTTCGATGTGCAGGAGCGTCGCGTCCTCGCGGGTGAGGGATAGTTTCGCCATCAGGAAGTCCACCAGCACGGCGATGTTCTCCGCGTCGCCGCTGTGATCCTCCCGGCGGCGGTCGCGCATGTAGAGCAGGTGGAAGAGGTTCGGCTCGTTTCGGGCGAAGCGGATGTACGCCGTGCCGACGGCTTTGTAGGGCGGATCGGCAGAATCGCGGACAAAATCAGCGCTGTAAGCACGGTATTGTGCGTCCGCGGCATCAATTGTGGCGGCAAGCAGGTCGTCCATGCCCGAAAAGGCGCTGAAAATCACCTTGGAGGACGAATGCAGGGTATCGGCAATGGCGCGGGCGGTAACGGCGTCGAATCCGCGCTCGCGGGTGATGGCAAGGGCGGCGGCGACGATTTGCTCGCGGGTGAATCGGCAGGCGGGCGGCATGGGGCATCTCCTTTCAGCAACGCGTGTTGCGCAACGTGTGTTGCTATTGTAGCAAAAGAACAGCCCTGTGTCAAGGGCAAGTTTGCAATTTGTTCATGGATTTTCAGCAAAGCGTCACATTTCCTTCATCCTGACGTCATGCAGGTCGGGTAGAATCAATACTGTCAGGCGGGAAGCACAGAAAGGAGGCGCTTATGAAGCTGCTGATGGAACCAATGGTTGTCGCGGCCATCCTGATGAAGGAACTGCCGGATAAACAAGTGGGTTCCGCCGAATCCGCGAAGGACGCTTCTGCTGCACCAGAAGTTCCAGCGCGCATCGCGGCGGAATAAGGATTTCAGCGGACGCGGCGCATCTCCCTCTGCGCCCTGCATGACATGGTTTTCACTCCTTTTCTCCTCCTTTTTCCTTTCCCTTTCCTTCCTTGGGGCGCGGAGTCAGCAACCTCCCGTGCCCCGGAGACAGCCCGAATTTCAGCAGATTCGGGCTGTTTTCTGTTGGGGGATTTGGGGCTTACAGCTTCGCGACTTCCGCCTTGAACTCCGGAATCGTGTCCACAAAATGGTACGGCGCATATTCGCCATACGCGGACGGGCGGCTGATGGTGACAAACTGGATATGCTTGCTGAGATACTGGTCGTTCATTTCTTCTTTCAGCTGAACAACCGCTTTGCCAAGTTTCATGCGAATAGCGACGCTTCCGATTTTATTGGCATTCTTCGCAACAACGTAACACATGGGCTAATTCCTCCTGAAATTCTGATTCATTCTTGATTTTTCCCTGCTCATAGAGAGCGCGCATTTGAGCGCCAGCAGCAAGAGGATGCTGCTTTTTGTACAAGTATTTATGCAGCCAGTTGTTCAGTTGACGGTCAAAGTAGGTGTTGTACTGAATTTCAATAGGATAGTGAAAGTTATCTAACTGATAGTACACATGTACACCACGGTAGCCATCATCATTCGCTTTTCCTTGTGACATATCCACAATTCGCAGTGCGTCCAGCGGCGGACTGTTTCGGATTTCATCATAATCGTCGCGCAGAGAGCGAAAGCCCAGCAAATCATTGAACACTTTAGCGGCTGGTTTGTTCGGAAAATAGCGGTCATATTTATGCGACGCTGATTCCATTGACTTGACGCGGTAGTCCAGCGCAAGCTGTTCCAACGCTTCGTGTTCATCATACCAAGCCGCGATTTCCTTTATTTCCGCCATAAGACTGCCTTTTTCAAAATGCGCAAGGCTGTTTTTCAAGGAAAGCCCCAGCTTCGTGCGGAATGACAGCGCTTGCAGAATCTCAATCGACAATCCATCTTGCAACAGAAATTGGCTCACGAAAACACCTCCCTGCGCAGTTTGCTTTCTTATTATAGCATGGTGCAGCGCACTTCGTCAATCAATCCACAAATCCATATCATAGAAATTGCACGCCTATTTTCCCCTTCTTCCCCCTGTTCCCCTTCACAGAAAAAAACAAACGTGGTATGATAATCAGACAAACAGGCAAAGGAGGATTGGCGGATGGACGAGACGCGCGGGAAGTTCGTGCTGAAAGCCCCATATCAGCCAAGCGGAGATCAGCCGCAGGCGATTGAGGCGCTGACAAAGGGCGTCAACGCGGGCATGAAGGGGCAAGTGCTGCTGGGCGTAACTGGGTCGGGCAAAACATTCACCATGGCAAGCGTGATTGCACAGGTGCAGCGCCCAACGCTGGTGATTGCGCACAACAAAACGCTGGCGGCGCAGCTCTGCTCGGAGTTCCGGGCATTCTTCCCCGACAGTGCGGTGGAATATTTCGTTTCCTATTATGATTACTATCAGCCGGAAGCGTATATCGCGTCGTCGGACACCTACATCGAGAAGGACGCCGCCATCAACGAGGAAATCGACCGCCTCCGCCACAGCGCGACGGCGGCGCTTCGGGAGCGGCGGGACGTGATTATCGTCGCGTCGGTCAGCTGCATTTATTCCATGGGCGACCCCAGCGAGTACGAGGGGCAGATGGTGTCCCTTCGGCCGGGTATGGCGATTGGGCGCGACGACCTCATCCGCCAGCTGATTGCTATCCAGTACGACCGCAACGACGTAGAGTTTGAGCGCGGGACGTTCCGCGTGCGCGGCGACGTGCTGGAAATCATCCCCGCGGGCGGCAAGGAGCATGGCCTGCGGATTGAGTTCTTCGGCGACGAAATCGAGTCCATCAGCGAGTTCGAGGTCGTGTCCGGGCACACGCTGGCGTCGCTGGAGCACGCAAGCGTCTATCCCGCGACGCACTACGCGACTGACCAGACGAATCTGCCGGAGAAAATCGCCGTCATCGAGCGCGATTTGAAGGAGCAGGTCGACAAGTTCACGAAGGAAGGCAAGCTGCTGGAGGCGGAGCGAATCGCCCAGCGGACGAATTACGACATCGAGATGATGCGTGAAATCGGCTATTGCAGCGGCATCGAGAATTATTCGCGCTATTTCGATGGCAGAAAGCCCGGCGACGCGCCCTATTCCCTGCTGGACTACTTCCCCAAGGGCTTTTTGTGCTTCATCGACGAGAGCCACGTCACCGTGCCGCAGATTCGCGCCATGTACAACGGCGACCGCGCGCGCAAGGAGCAGCTTGTCGAATATGGTTTCCGGCTGCCGTCGGCGTTTGACAATCGTCCGCTGCTGTTCGAGGAGTTTGAGCAGCGCATCGGGCAGACGATTTTCGTCTCCGCAACGCCCGGTCCGTATGAAATCAGCCACGCATCCCAGATTGTGGAACAGATTATCCGCCCGACCGGGCTGCTTGACCCCAAAATCATCCTCCGCAAGGCGACCGGTCAGGTGGATGACCTCGTGGGCGAAATCCACCAAGTCGTGGCGAAAAAACAACGCGTGCTGGTGACGACGCTCACCAAGCGGATGGCGGAGAGCCTGACGGAGTACCTGCAAAGCATGGACATCCGCGTCCGCTACCTGCACAGCGACGTGACGACGATGGATCGCATGGCGCTGATTCGCGGGCTGCGGCTCGGCGAATACGACGTGCTGGTGGGCATCAACCTCCTGCGCGAGGGGCTGGACTTGCCCGAAGTATCGCTCGTCGCGATTCTCGACGCGGACAAGGAAGGTTTCCTGCGTTCGGAAACGTCGCTCGTGCAGACCATCGGGCGCGCCGCGCGAAACGTCGATGGGCGGGTGATTATGTACGCCGATGTGATGACGGACAGCCTGATGCGCGCCATCAGCGAAACCAACCGCCGCCGCGCGATTCAGGAGGAGTACAACCGCGTGCACGGCATCACGCCGGAGTCGGTGCGCAACGCGGTGCATCAGGTGCTGGAGATTACGAAGAAGGCGGAAGAAAGCGCGCCCGCCGCGATGAGCGAGGACGAGCGGAACGCGCTGATGAAGCAGGTGGAAGACCAGATGCTGTCGGCGGCGAAGGCGCTGGACTTCGAGCAGGCGGCGAAACTCCGCGACCAGCTGCTGGAACTCAAGGGGGAAAAGCCCCAGGCGGAGCAGATTCAAAAGAAGCGCCGCCGCACAAGGGAAAGCACCAGACACCACTAAGTTTGGAAGTGTAACCAAGCCGGGTAGCCCAAAAAGGGTCAAGGGACAATGTCCCTTGCAGGGTGCAGGGACAGCGTCCCTGCTGGGGTTTGGGGCAACGCCCCAACTGTTCCTCGTCCAGCCAACTCAAAAGGAAAATTCAAGCGCGGCAGCCTTGGTCGCAGGCAGCGAAGCGTCCCTGCGCAGTAACTTTGCGCGTCCGCAGACGCGCCCCCCAGCCGCTCTTTCCAACAACCGTGCTGTGTCGCGCCAAATGGGCGCGACCGCCCCGTATGCCACCCGTCGTAACCTCTTGTTTATCCATCAAAATCGCTCATTCCTCATTGCTAATTATCCCGGAGGTGTCCCATGCCCACCAAGCATTTTCTCCCCCTGCTGCTCCTGCCTTTCGTGCTGCTGACGGTGTTTCTTTGCCTTGCCGTCCTCCTCGGCGGGCAGGATTTCGTCCACGCGCTGCTCAACGTGGCGGTGCTGCCGTGATGCGCCCAAATCGCGCTGATTCGGCGCTTTCGCAGTATTTTTGCTCTCTCCTGACCGCCGTGCTGCTGCTCTTTTCGCTGCTGTGCGGGCTGATTTTCTTCGCCACCACGCGCACGTTCGCCGCGTCTGTCCTGTCATCCAGCGAAAAAGAAAGTCAGCACAAAACCGAGTGGAACGCCGCGCAGATTCAGGCGGATTTTGCCCTCTCCGACGCTGCGCTTGCCCCCCTGTCCGGCGCTTGCGCGGCGTATCAGGCGGAACTTGCGGTTTATTGGCACGATTTCTTCCGCACCGATGCGGAGGAACTGCCCGCCGCTCCCGCCCCCCTCGATGAGCGCGAAATGGTCGCCCTTGTCATGGCGGATGAAGGCTTCCAAGCCCGCGTGGATGCGGATTTTCGCCGCGCCACCGCCCGCGACGAGGTCGTTTACCCCCTCTCGCAGTTTGTCCAGCGATATTCCTTCCCCATCCGGCAGAGCCTGATGGAATTGCTCGGCGGACTGGCGGCACAGAAATGCAGCCTCCCACGTCTGCTCCGCACGGTCGAAATCAGCGGCGCGGTCTGTCTGCTGGCGGCGATTCTGCTCCTGCTTTGCTGCCGCCGCGTCCGCATCGGCGCAACGCTCACCGCCACAGGCCTCGCCGCGCTGCTGCTGCTGCTCCCTGCGCTGCTGCTCAACCTGCCGGGGCTGCTCCACCCGCTCTCGTCCATCGCGCAGGCGCAAGTCACCCGCGCATTGCTGCTGCTCGGCGGCGCACAGGCGGTTTTCGCCTTGGTGACGCTGCTGCCGGGCATCCTGCTGCTTCGGAGGGCACACGCATGATGCAGAAGAACACCATCACCGTCACGTCGGATAAAATTACCCAGCCGTTCACATTCGCATTTGCCGCGGATTTCCACAACGGCGATGCGGATGAGGCGCTTTCGCTCATGCGGGGCTGCGACGCGATTCTCATCGGCGGCGACCTCGTCAACCGCCACAGCCGCCACGGATGGCGCAACGCCGCGCGCTTCCTCGACCTCGCGCCGCGCGTCGCCCCCACGTTCTACAACCTCGGCAACCACGAGCGGCTGCTGCCAGACCTCGCGGAATACCTTCCTTTGGTGCAGAAAAGCGACGTGACCGTACTGGACGACTGCTTTGTGGACTTCCGCGGCATCACCCTCGGCGGAGTCAGCAGCGCGCGGAAAATGCCGGGAATGCCGCCCGTTCGCGCGCAAATGGACGCAAAAAAGCCGTTCCTGCAAGCCATGGCGGCGCGAGACGGGTTCAAACTGCTGCTCTGCCACCACCCGGAGTATTTCGCGCCGCTGGTGCAGGGGCTGGACATTGACCTGACGCTCGCGGGGCACGCGCACGGCGGGCAGGTGCGGATTGGTTCGCAGGGAATTTACTCGCCGGGTCAGGGGCTTTTCCCGAAATTGACGAGCGGGTTTTATTTTGATGACAAACTGTTCATCAGCCGCGGCATGACGAACTCCGCCTGTGCGCCGCGCCTGTGGTGTCCGTGCGAGCTGGTGATGGTGCGGCTGCTGCCCAATCGTGCTATATAATATGAAGCGATTTTTTCCCTGCCCGCTGGAAGAATCCCATTCGCTGAATCGTTGTATGGTTATCCACAGTTCGTCCCCAATTTCCGATTCACGAAGGAGGTTTCCGCATGAAAAAACTGCTTTGGGTGCTGATTTTGCTGCTGCTCCCGCTGACCGCCTTGGCGGAAGATGCCGAAAGTCACCGCGACGGCGCGTTCTTCTACCAGATTGCGGATGGCGAAGCGATTCTGACCGGCTGCGACTGGGACGCGATGCAGGCGGATTCGCTGTACATGTTCGCTGAACCGCCGGTTTCGCTGGAGATTCCGGCGACGCTGGGCGGCTATCCCGTCACGTCGATTGGCGGCTGGGTGTTCTGCTCGCTGGACGGCTGCCCCGTAGATGCGCCGTTCGAGGTTGTGCTCCCCGAAGGTCTCCGCGCGCTGGACGCCGACACCTTCGCCGAATGCTTCTACGCGGTGAAAGTCACCCTGCCCGCGACGCTGGAAATCATCCCGGAGGGCTGTTTCGGCCGGATTCCCGCGGAAATCGACTTTCCGAACGGCAATCCGCGCTATTCCTGCGAAAACGGTTTTCTGATTGACAATACTACGCAGACGCTGCTGTACACTGCGCCGTCGAGCCACGGCACCGCGCTGCCCGCCGTCCGCCGCCTTGGCGACTGGTCGCTTGCCAACTGGCTCTGGTACGACGACGATGACCCCGTTCTGCCCGACACGCTGGAAAGCGTTGGCAGCCACATCTTCTATGACTGCTGCGTGACCCGCGTCACCTTTCCCGACGGCGTCACCGAACTGTCGCCCTACACCTTCCACAGCACCGATTTGCAGGAAGTTCACCTGCCCGCGTCGCTGCGGGAAATCCCAGATCACTGCTTCTGGAACTGCCAATTGACCGCACTGACCATCCCCGACGGCGTGACCCGCATCGGCGCACACGCGTTTGACGGGTTCACGGGCGAAATCATTGGGGCCGTCACCCTCCCCGCATCGGTGGAATTTGTGGGCTATCGCGCCTTCCCGGACGAATGCGACGTGACGGCTTTGAACCCGCAGGTTCATTTTGAGACTGCTGCGGAGTACGCCGAGCGCATCCCCGAATATGACTGGTATGGCGACGAAGCGGCGGATGTCCTCTATTCGGATGGCCTGTTTGACTACAAGCTTTCGTCGCGCGGCGCGGTTCTGCTCGACTGTTCCCGCTTCTTGAACCAGCCAGAAGTCCCAGACGTGCTGGAAATTCCGGCGGAATTGGGCGGAACTCCTGTCGTGGCAATTGCGGCGAATGCGTTGAACACATCTGAATCCTGTGCCGATAGCCTTTTGTTCGGCATTGTGCTGCCAGAGGGCGTTCAGCGTGTGGAAGCAGATGCGTTTCAATGCTGTCACGCAGCAACGCAGATTTCCTTTCCCTCCACGCTAACAATGCTCGCGGAAGGCAGTTTTTTTCACGTCTACGCGGAAATCGACTTTCCGAACGGCAACCCGCGCTATTCCTGCGAAAACGGCTTCCTGATTGACCGCGACACGCAGACGCTGCTGTACGCCGCGCCGTCCAGTCAGGGGCAGCCGATTCCCGCCGTCCGTCGCTTGGGCGCTTCCGCGCTGGATAACTGGAAACCTGCGGGTAACGAAATCCGCCTGCCGGACACGCTGGAATCCATCGGTTCTTACGCCTTGGACGGGCAGTACACGGGCGATTTTTCCCCGCTGGCGGCGCTGATTCTCCCCGACGGTGTCCGCGAACTATCCGATTGCAGCATTTACGGCTGCTGGGAGATTCAGCTGCTGCGCTTCCCGGCAACGCTGACGGAAATTCCCGCCTACTGCGTCGCAAACTGCGGGCTGGGCGCGGTGGAAATCCCGGAGGGCGTGACGCGCATCGGAGAATTTGCCTTCTACTACTACGATTGGGAGCAGACGGAATTGTCCGCCGTCACCCTGCCCGCGTCGGTGGAATTTGTGGGCTTCCGCGCCTTCCCGGACGAATGCGAAATCACCGCGCTAAACCCCGACACGCACTTTGAAACAGAGGAAGAAATCAATCAGCGGAATCCCGATTGGGCGTATCGCATCCCCTAACAATCAAGAAAGGTCGTTTTCCGCATGAACGAACTTGATTCGCTTCTTCGCGCCGCCGGGCGCATGATGCTCGATTACCAGTCCCCAAAGGTGTTCAGCAAGGGGCATCACGCCGATTTCGTCACCGAGGCGGACATCGCGGTGCAGTCCTATCTCGTCGATGCGCTGCAAAGGGCGTATCCGCACGCAAAGTTCCTCGCCGAGGAGGAGGATCGGCACGTCCTCACCGACGCGCTGACCTTCATCATCGACCCCATCGACGGCACGACGAACTACTTCCGCCGCCGCCGCTGCTCGATGATTTCCATCGGCGCGGTGGAAAATAAACTTCCCGTTTTCGGCGGGTTGTACGACCCCTACGCGGACGAAATGTACCTCGCGGAGCGCGGCAAGGGCGCGACCTGCAACGGCGAGCGCATCCACGTGTCGGACACGTCCCTTGACAAGGCGCTGATTGGCTTCGGCTCTGCGCCGTACTACGAGGAGTTGTTTTCGCTGACCGGGCGGACAGTTTCGACCCTGCTGCCGAAAATCGCCGATGTGCGCCGGACGGGCAGCGCCTGCCGGGAACTGTGCGACGTGGCGCACGGCATCAGCGATGGGCACTTCGAGTGGCGGCTCCAGCCGTGGGACTACTGCGCGGGGACGCTGCTGATTGAGGAAGCTGGCGGGCGCTGCGGCGACATCCGCGGCGGAAGCGTCGTCTACGACCGCCCGATGGCGCACATGGCGGCGAACGCGCGCATTTTCGATAATCTGCGCGAAGTGCTGCAATCAGCGGATTGCGAAAATCCCGATTCTATGGTATAATCAGGGTACTAACCTGAAAAGGAGCGACTGACATGATTCCGACCCCGCACATTACTGCCAAGGAAGGCGATTTCGCCCGCACTGTCCTCATGCCCGGCGACCCGCTGCGCTCGAAGTTCATTGCGGACAACTACCTCGAAAACGCCGTGCTGGTCAACAACACGCGCGGCGTGCAGGGCTACACCGGCACCTACAAGGGCAAGCGCGTGTCCGTGATGGCGTCCGGCATGGGGATGCCCTCCATCGGCATTTACTCTTATGAGTTGTTCAAGTTCTACGGTGTGGAAAACATAATCCGCGTCGGCACGGCGGGGATGCTCAGCCAGAAGCTGAAAGTGCGCGACATCGTGCTGGGCATGAGCGCGTACACGAACAGCAATTTCGGGCAGCAGTACGGTTTCCGCGGGAACGTCGCGCCGTGCTGTTCCTATGCGCTGCTTTCTGCCGCAATGGAAGCGGCCAAGAAGCTCGGCGTGACCCCCGTGCCGGGCGCGCTGTACTCGTCGGATATTTTCTATGACGAGTCCCAGCCGTCGCCGGGGCAGGTACTGCAAGGCTTGGGCGTGCTGGCGGTGGAGATGGAGGCGGCGGCGCTGTACCTGAACGCGGCGCGGCTGGGCAAGAACGCGCTGACCATCTGCACCATTTCTGACAATCCCTTCACGGGCGAGGAGCTGGATGCCGAAGCGCGGCAGAACACCTTCACGCAGATGATGGAGATTGCGCTGGAAATTGCATAAAATCCGCATACAAAAAACCGGCAGGGCGAAATTGCTCTGCCGGTTTTTTTGATACTGCTGATATTACCCGCTGATTACACCGCGCCCTGCGCCATCATCGCGTCGGCAACCTTCAGGAAGCCCGCAATGTTCGCACCCGCGACGTAATCGCCTTCCTTGGCGTACTCGTGCGCCGCCAAATCCACCTTGGCGAAGATGTTCACCATGATGTCCTTCAGCTTCGCATCCACTTCCTCGAACGTCCAGCTCAGGCGCTGGCTGTTCTGGCTCATTTCCAGCGCGGAGACCGCCACGCCGCCCGCGTTGGCCGCCTTCGCCGGGGCAAACAGCACGCCCGCCTGCTGGAACGCCGCGGTGGCTTCCAGCGTCGAGGGCATGTTCGCGCCTTCGCCGACTGCTTCCACGCCGTTGGCAATCAGCGCCTTGGCGGATGCTTCGTTGATTTCGTTCTGCGTTGCGCAGGGCAGGGCAATCTGGCAGGGAATCGTCCAGATGCCGGAGCAGCCCTCGGTGTAGGTCGCGGTCGGAACAGCCTTGACATACTCCTTGATGCGCTTGCGCTCCACTTCCTTCAGCTGCTTGACCACATCCAGCTTAATGCCGTCGGGGTCGTAGATGTAGCCGTTGGAATCGCTCATGGCGACGACCTTCGCGCCCATCTCGGTAATCTTCTGCACCGCGTAGATGGCGACGTTGCCCGAACCGGACACGACAACCGTCTTGCCCGCGATGGCCTTGCCGTTGCGCTCCATCATCGCCTGCGTGAAGTAGCACAGACCGTAGCCGGTGGCCTCCTTGCGCGCGAGGCTGCCGCCCCACGTCAGACCCTTGCCGGTCAGCACGCCTTCATACAGCCCGGTGATGCGCTTGTACTGGCCGTACAGGTAGCCGATTTCGCGTGCGCCGACGCCAATATCGCCCGCCGGCACGTCGGTATCCTTGCCGATGTAGCGGTACAGCTCAGTCATGAAGGACTGGCAGAAGCGCTGCACTTCGTTGTCGCTCTTGCCCTTGGGGTCGAAGTCGGAGCCGCCCTTGCCGCCGCCGATGGGCAGACCGGTCAGGCTGTTCTTCAAAATCTGCTCAAAGCCGAGGAACTTCAAAATCGACTGGTTGACGCTGGGATGCAGGCGCAGACCGCCCTTGTACGGGCCAATCGCGCTGTTGAACTGCACACGGTAGCCGCGGTTGACCTGCACCTTGCCCTGATCGTCAATCCACGGCACACGGAAGGTGATGATGCGCTCCGGCTCCACGAAGCGTTCGAGCAGTCCCGCCGCTTCGTACTTCTCTTCGTTCCGTTCGATAACGGGCTTAAGGGTCGTCAAAATTTCGGTCGCCGCCTGAATGAATTCCGGCTCGTGGGCGTAGCGAACCTTCAAATCGTCAAGAACGCGCTGGCAATAATTCGCCATGATGCAGGACTCCTTTCAAATCATAAACATGCTTGATACTATTTCCGGATGAAAATGAGCCAAGATGCGCCGTGAATTTTTCACGCTGGCTAACGCGAATGAAACGCAGCGTAGCAGCGCTACGCTAAGTGGAATGAGCGGACGCCAGCGGGGAAAAGGCACAAGCAGATGGTTCAGGTGAATCCGGAAATAGTATTACCATCGGCGCAGAACCCGCCGATGCGGAGTCCCGACGCCCTTGTCGAGAGGCGATACTTTCGCCTTTCACGTTTTTCATCATACACCATGCGGGCGCATCTGACAAGGGCTTTTGCTGCACTAATTATGTTTTTCTGGATGACAGCGGCGGCGATTTTGCATTTTCGCCGTTTTTTTTGCCCCTTGACAGGAAAAAACGGGTGTGATACCATGTGTTCATGCAAGAAAAACGCGGAGGTGAACGTCCGCGAATGAAGGAGGTATCCACTTTTCATGAACACACAGGTTTTGCAAGGGCTGCTCGTGCCCTTTCTCGGCACAACGCTGGGCGCGGCGCTGGTTTTCTTCCTCAAGCGCGACTTGCCTGAAAAGGTGCAGAAGGGCTTGAGCGGCTTCGCGGCGGGCGTGATGGTTGCGGCAAGCATATGGAGTCTGCTGATTCCGGCGCTGGAAGGCGCGGCGGACTTGGGCGCATGGTCGTTCCTGCCCGCGACGATCGGGTTCTGGCTGGGGATTCTCTTCCTGCTGCTGCTGGATCGCCTCGTCCCCCACGTCCACCTGGACGGCGAACAGGAGGGGCTGCGCGCGTCGCTCCCCCGGTCGATGATGGTTGCGCTCGCCGTCGCGCTGCATAATCTGCCAGAGGGCATGGCGGTCGGCGTGGTCTACGCGGACAGTATGCAGCCGGAGCAGGTCGGCAGCGTATCTTTCGCCAGCGCGTTCGCCCTTGCCGTCGGCATCGCCCTGCAAAACGTGCCCGAAGGCGCGATTGTCGCCATGCCCCTGCGTCAGGCGGGCATGAGCCGCGTAAAGGCGTTCACGCTGGGGATGCTTTCCGGCGCGGTTGAGCCGCTGGGCGCGCTGCTGACCATCGGGCTGGCGGCGGTTTTCGCCCCGATGATGCCCGTGATGCTGTCCTTCGCCGCGGGCGCGATGCTCTACGTCGTCGTCGAGGAGCTTGTGCCGGAGATGGCGCAGGGCACGCACACCAATGTCGGCACGGTGCTGTTCGCCGTCGGATTTTCGCTGATGATGGCGATGGATTACATCCTATAAAGGAGACATGAAAATGAAACAAATTTTGCCGCTTCTGCTGATTTTGCTGCTGATGTTAACGGGCTGTTCCGCCAAGAATGCAGACTCCCCCGCCGCCGACGCGCCGACGGACACGCCCCTGACCGGCACATCCTACGTCCAAATCGACGTGAAGGACTACGGCACGATTGTCGCGGAGCTGTACGCCGACACCGCACCCATCACCGTCGCGAACTTCCTTTCCCTCGTGGACAGCGGCTTCTACGACGGCTTGACCTTCCACCGCATCATTTCCGGCTTCATGATTCAGGGCGGCGACCCGAACGGCAACGGCACGGGCGGTTCAAGCCAGCGGATTAAGGGCGAATTCAGCGCCAACGGCGTGCAGAACGACCTGAAACACACGCGCGGTGTCCTATCGATGGCGCGGTCAAGCGCGATGGACAGCGCCAGCAGCCAATTCTTCATCATGCACGCGGATGCGCCGCATTTGGACGGGCAGTACGCCGCGTTCGGCAAGGTCATCAGCGGGATGGAGGTTGTGGACGCGATCTGCGAGCATACGCCGGTGACAGATCGCAATGGGACGGTCACGAAGGCGAATCAACCGGTGATTGAACGGATTATCCGGGTAGAAAAGCCGGAGGAATAAAGGAAAAGATAAATGCCCCGACAGCGCAAAAAACTGCCGGGGCATTTGTTGTATGGGAAGCGCAACCAAGTCGGGCAGCCAAAAAGGGTCAAGGGGCAATGCCCCTTGCAGGGTCAAGGGACAGCGTCCCTTGTGGGGTTTGGGGCAACGCCCCAACAGTTCCTCGTCAAACCAATTCAAAAGGAACAGCCCACAAAGGTGCAGGCAGCGAAGCGTCCCTGCCAGTAACTTCGCGCGTCCTCAGACGCGCCCCCCAAGCTGCTCTATCCAACAACTGTGCTGTGTCGCGCCAAATGGGCGCGACCAAGTTGCTGGTCTTGCGACCATAGCCGCTCTTTCCCGAACGCAGGGGATTTCGCTCCTGCGGGAGCGACAAGGGGGCTTTGCGTTCGCCCCCTTGACCCCTTCGCAGTGCACTCCCATGTTACTTGATTTTTATCGTGGCTTTTTATGATGACGCTGCTTTTTCCCGAACAGAGGAATTGCAACCCATAGCGCGCTTAGCTCCCCATTGTGAATTGCTCACGCTTCCGCCTGTTCCTGCGCCAGCGTGTCAATCACCGCTTCGGAGGCATTCGGGTAGAACGCCGCCGCGCCCAGCTGGTCGGTCAGACCGACTTTCTGGAAGAAGCCCGCGACGTTCTCATGCACGCCGCAAATCGAGACGGTCACGCCCTTCTGCGCAATCAGCGCGCACACCTCCATCAGCGTCTGCACGCCGGAGATGTCGGTCGCGGACACGCCGCGCAGGGAGAGAATCAGGTGCTCACAGCCGGTAAAATCCACCGAAAGCAGCTTCCGCTTCAATTCCGCGCAGTTCGCGAAGAACAGCGAACCGTTCACATAGCTGACGAGGATGCTCTTTGCGCGGGATTCATCCACCGGCTTGCCCATGCGGTGCAGGCGCTCCAGACGCACCTTGTCCACCGGCTCGGTTTCGATGGTCAGGCGCGCGGCGTTCCAGACGAACATCAGCAGCGCGGTCACAATGCCGATGACGATGGCGACGGTCAGGTCAAAGACAACGGTGGACACCATCGTAATCAGGAACTGCGCCACGCCCGTCCACACCTTGCGGCTGAAAATCGTCTTGATGCCGTGCCACTCGTTCATGCGCCACGCCGTCACCATCAGCACACCCGCCAGCGCGCTCAGCGGCAGGCGGCTCATCACGCCGCCCAGCAGCACCATCGCCAGCAGCAGCACCAGCGAATGCACAACGCCGGTCACGCGGGTCTGCTCGCCGGACTTGATGGCGACGGACGTGCGGGCAATCGCCGCCGTTGCGGGCACGCCGCCGAAAAACGGCAGCAGGATGTTGCCCACGCCCTGCGCAATCAGCTCACGATCCGCATCGAAGGCTTCATCCTTCATGCGGGACGCGCTCGCGCCGCACAGCAGCGACTCAATCATGCCCAGCATGGCGATGGAGACAATCGGGCTGACGAGGTTTTGGAGCATGTCGAGGTTGACCGCGCCGAGGTTCAGGCGGTTGTCCAGCATCAGGCTTTTCGGGATGTCCCCCACCTTCGCCAGCGAATCGAAACCCGCGATTTCGGTCACGATGGTCGCCAGAATAATCGCCAGCAGCGACCCCGGCACCTTCGCGTTCAGCTTCTTCGGCCAGAAGACCATGAACAGCACAACCAGCAGACCGATGGCGACCGCCTGCCAGTTGGGGGTAAATCCGACGCTGGTGTAGCTCCACAGCTTTTCCAGCGCGCTTGTGCCGACGGAGTGCGTGCCGAAGAAGTTGTCCACCTGCCCCAAGGCGATGATAATCGCGATGCCGCTGGTGAAGCCCATGACGACGCTGGTCGGGATGAAGTTGACGAGCTTGCCGAGGCGGAAGATGCCCGCCAGCAGGATAATCACGCCCGCCGCGAGCGACGCGACGAACACGCCCTGCAAGCCGTACTGGGCGACGATGCCGATGAGGATGGCGCTCATGGCCCCGGTCGGGCCGCTGATTTGGAAGGACGCGCCGCCAAGCAGCCCGATGACAAGTCCACCGATGATGGCGGTGACAAGCCCCGCGGCGGCGTCCGCGCCGGAGGACACGCCGAATGCGAGGGCAAGCGGCAGCGCCACCGCCGCCACTGTGATGCCGCTCAGGATGTCCTTGAGGAGTTTGCCGGCGTTGTAGCCGGAAAATTCATGTTTCAGGTCTGCTATGTACTTTTTGAGCATTTTTGCTTTCCTTGCTTCCTCTATCTCTCCAACAATGTTGACTTTTCTTCCAAACTGGTCTTTGTCGCAATTCCAGAGAGCTTTCCGATCGCCCTCTGGACTCCTTCGGCGTCTCCCATGTTTATTGGTTTCACGCGAAAGTTTTTATACTATTTCCAAATGAAAATGCGCCAAGATGCGCGGCGAATTTTTCGTTCTGGCTAACGGGAACGAAATGCAGCGTAGCAGCGCTACGCTAAATGGAGTGAGCGGACGCCAGAACAAAAAAGGCGCAAGCAGATGGCGCAGTTGAATCTGGAAATAGTATTAGTTCGTGTGCTGATGACCAGTCTGGACAAAAAGGAACCTATCCTACCATTGAATTTGTGAGTGTCCTGCCCCGAAAAAAGGGCAAAAAAACGTCCGGCGCTGAAACACGGTTTCAACATCGGACGAATTTGTGCTATGAAACGCTTGGGCGATAATTACGCCTTGGCGATTTCCACGAGCTTGGTGAAAGCAGCTGCATCGTTCACAGCCAGATCCGCAAGAATCTTGCGGTTGACGGTAATGTTGTGCTTCTTCAGACCATTGATGAACGTGGAATAGCTCATGCCGTTCAGACGAGCAGCGGCGTTGATACGGGTGATCCACAGGGAGCGGAAATCACGCTTGCGCAGCTTGCGGCCCTTGAAGGCATAGCGCAGGGAACGAGCAACCTGTTCGGACGCGGCGCGGTACTGCTTGGACTTTGCACCCCAGTAGCCCTTAGCCAGCTTCATGACCTTGCGGCGCTTCTTCAGAGCGTTCACAGATCTCTTAATACGTGCCATTGTGAGTATCCTCCTTGCCAGCGAATGGGCTTAATTACTTGTAGGGCAGCAGCTTGTGGATGGTCTTGGCTTCCGCCGCGTTGTCCACAATGCCGTCAGCGCGCAGGTGACGGGTGCGCTTGGTGGTCTTGAGGCGAACCTGATGGTTGGCGTTCATCTGCTTATGCTTCACGATACCGGTCTTGGTAAAGGAAAAGCGCTTGGCAGCACCACGGTGAGACTTCTGCTTAGGCATGGTGTAGTCCTCCTTCCAATGCTGATAAAACGGGGCGCAGGCAAGCTGCGATAGCCGTTTTATTCCTGTTCTTGATTCCCCTTGGCGTTTTCGCGGGCGGCCTTCTTTTCAGCGAAGGAAGCCTTTGCCGCCTTGGGGGCCAGGATCATAATCATATGACGGCCGTCCATCATGGGACGGCGCTCCACCGAGCTGACCTCGGCGCAGCGGGCCGCGAAGTCCTGCATGACCTGCATGCCGATTTCGCTATGGGTGATCTGGCGGCCACGGAAACGGATGGACACCTTCACCTTATCGCCACCCTGAAGGAACTTCTGCGCCATTTTCGCCTTCGTGAGAACGTCGTTCTCCTCGATGGTGGCGGACAGCTGAACCTCCTTGGTTTCGACGACCCGCTGATTCTTCCGGTTTTCGCGTTCGCGCCGCGACTGTTCGTAGCGGTACTTGTCATAGTCCAGCAGTTTGCAGACCGGCGGTTTTGCCGTGGGCTGGATTTTGGCGAGGTCGAGGCCGCGCTCTTCCGCCAGCTCCATCGCCTTGGCTGTTGGCATGACGCCGAGCTGTTCGCCGTTTTCGTCAATCAGGCGGACTTCCCGGTCGCGGATTTCCTCATTGATCATCAGATCGAGTGCTATGTCCATACACCTCCCAATTTTCGTTGAAGCCAGCGTTTTCTGCTCCATACCACAGAAAAAGCGGCGGGTGACTCCACCCGTCGCTGACATGCACTTTGCGCCTTTTTCGGCGGTCAATCCGCCTGAAAGGGAAAAAGCCTGTGAACCCGGCAGCATACGCCGCGCAAGGTGAGAGACGGGCAAGCCTCTGCTTCAAACGTGGATATTGTAGCATAGGGTGCGCGTTTTGTCAAGGGGGATTGGGCGGATTTTTTGCGCGAAGCCGGAGTTTTTTCCGCGAAAAGAGGCGCAGACCGCCCGCTGGGGAAGTCTGCGCCCACTGATTTTACTCGGTGTACGGCGTGCCGTGCGGGATATCCTGCTTCTCCGCCCACTGCCACGCGTAGCTGCCGACGCTGGCGAAGATGACGACATCCGGCGTGTTCTCGAACGCATCCTCCGCGATGTAGGACACGGAGTCCGGCAGGGTGATGCACTTCAGGTTCGCGCAGTCCGCGAAGGCGCGCGTGCCAATGACCTGCAGTCCATCCGGCGCAACGACCGACTGAATCGTGCTGTTGCCCACGAACGCCTCGTCATCCACATAGAACGTCGACGCGGGCAGCTTCACCTGCGGCAGCCCGATGCCCGTGAACTGCTCGGTGATGAAGCCCTGAATGTGGATGTCCAAAGCATCATCATGCGCATACCAGCTGCCGTCGAAAGACGCAGCCACGCCAAGTTCCGTTCCAGTGCCCGACGGTTCATTGTAGCCCCACTGGCTGTACTGGACATTCGTGCCGTCCACCCACCTCCACGAGCCGCTTGTGTTGCTTGCGCCAATCCACGCCTTGTCAATGGTAGAGGTGGCATTCAGCAGCTGCTCAATAATCTTCTGTTCCGCGTCGTTGTGCACAATCGCGAGACGCAGGCGCACCGGCTGCGCACCATCGTAGGTCATGTAGCTGCATATTTCCTGTGCACCGCTCCAGCTGTTGTAGCCGCCGTAAAGCGTGTAGGTGATACCGTTGCGGGAAATGCTGCACCCCGTGTTGTACGACTGCGCATCTATGGTGCTGTAGTTCACGCCATTTTCCAGCCTGACCCAGCCGCCATCCGCCATTTCCTCGTAGTCCTCCGCGGCGTAAATGCGCGTCCAGATCTTGCCCTTCGCATCGGTATAGATTTCACTCGCGCCAAACCAGAAGTACGCATCGCGATCCATGTGCTTGACGAGGGCAGCCGCGTCATTCGGTGCAGTCAGCACATCCATGCCCTCTTCCGCCAGCACATAGGCGGGCATCCAGCCCGACTGGCAGTAGACAAGCGGAATCGCCGCTGATTTGCTCCCTGCGTGCGCCGCGGAGAGGTCGGTATAGCCCAGTTCCTTGCCCGTGCTATCTGCCACAGGCGCCCAGAGGTAGCCGTTCTGATCTTGGCGCATGTTGTTCACGTCAACTTGGAAATTGCTTCCGGATGTGTACGTTTTGACAATCGTGTCATCCACATTCTGCGTTTTGTAGACATACACCGTGCTGCCCGGATTCACAAAGTAGTCGTACCAAACGGGGGTCTGCTTCACCTGCTCGACGTAGGTGTCCGCAGCAATCACCCAGCCGTAGAGGTAGGTGCCGTCGGACTGCTTGTAGCGCGCGTATGCCCAGTCGTTGCCGAAGCGCGGGTCGCGCAGCTTGTGGCTGACGTCCAGCTCCAGAATCGTGTTCTTGCTCAGCGTTTTCAGCACGCCCGTATCGCACCAAGTGTTCGGGAAGGTGCGGACGTAGAGGCTGCTGAGTGCTTTGTATTGCGTCCACGCGGGTTCATCGGGTTCAAGGTCGGGGACGATAGCGGTCTTATCGCCGATGTTGCAGTAGAGAATCGAGCCGTCCGACATCAGCACAGGCGCAAAGAAGTACTTCTTATTGCTGTCCATTGCGACGTTCAGCAGGTCAATGGTCAGGTAATCGCCCACCGCCGTCGTGGTCGCGACAGCGCCGGAAATGCTCTGCGACTTGCGAATGTTGAGCTTCGCCTTGGTGCGGTAGGTAAACCATGCGCGTGGCGTTTCCTCCACCTCGACGATGAAGCTGTCAACGTATGTGTTCGCGCAGTCGCGGTAGGTGAACCATCCCTCATAATCGCCCTTGATTGCCAGCGCGGTATGGCTGCTGGTCGGCGTCGCGCTCGACGAGCCCCAATTCTGATAGCTCATCGTGTTGTTATTCAGCCACGTCCAGCCATTGCCTGCGCCATTCGCGTGGCCGCCCGTCCACGCCGTGCCGCCGTATGCGCTCATGATGGTCGAATGCAGCATGGCATCTTCCTGCGCATTGTCAATCACGACGAGGTGTCCGCCCATAGACGCCGCGTACTGCGCCGCCTGCGCCCACGAGACATTGCCGCGGCAGAACGTGTAGACGCTGGCTCCGCTGCGCACAGAGACGACTTCCTCAATGCTGTCGTCAACCTGCGTCAGCGGCTCGTTGGCATTCGTCACATCAAACCAGCCCGCAACGAAATCATCCCCATGCCCGCGCATGAAGGTGTACTGCTTGCCATTTTCGGTGATGGTGACGCGTTCGTTCCTGTCCAGCCAGATGATTTCGCCTTGGTCATAGCTGCTGAGTTCGGACAATTCAAACGTGGCAGGATAGCGAATTGACTTTGCCCCCGCTGCATTCGTTACTTCGTAGCGTTCCCAGTCGCCTTCGCGGTCAATGCCGCAGGGAGTAGGCGGGTCCGCAAGCACCTCGATATATCCTTCTATTGTCTTTCCATTCTTTGTATATCGGCAGGGTGCCCAATAGGTGTTAACGCCCGAAGCATCGTAAAACACCATGTTGGCAACATCTATCTGGAATACGCCGTCGGCACTGGTAAGCTCGTCGATTTTATTCTCATAATGCGGCGCAGCATACACGACGATTGCACCATTTTCGTCAATGATGTAGTCGGAATAGTGGGCAGCGTTTCCGATTTTATCCTGTTTCTGCATGTAGTTGCTGTCGCTCTCGATGCACCAGCCGTAAACGTACGAACCATCGGACTGCTTGTAGCGCGCAAATGCCCACGTGTCGCCGTATTTCGGCTCGCGCATTGTGTGATTGAGGTCAAGTTCAACCGTTGCAGCCTTCGGGATTTTCATGATCACAGTTCCCGTAGCATTAGAATCCGCAAAGGAACGCAAATTTAAGCCACTTGCCCAGACAACCTTGTAGTTCCACCATTCTGCGTTTTCCTGTTCGCTCATTGGTCGCACGGTTGGATAGTCTTTCTTTGCACTTGAGACGTAGTAGTGTGCGTTCAGGTCACAATAGCCGGTGGTTCCATCATTCAGCTGCACCGGCGAAAGCCATCCCCAGCCGTTTCGCGCGCGCATTGCGTACACATGGCTTAAATCAACGCGAAATTCCGTTCCAACCGCTATTGTTTTAATTACATTCGCGCTTCGCAGCGAAGGCGTGCTGTAAATGGAAACGCTATTGTGGTAGGCTTCATAGGTGTACCATTCGTGCGACGGATACCCCGTCACCTGAACCTTGAAGCTCTTTTTCACAGCAGTCGCTCTGGTTCTCTTTCCATCAGCAATCGCATAAGCCGTAATGGTTGCAGTACCAGCGCCAACCGCCGTAACCAAACCAGTATCCGGGTTCACAATAGCAACATTCTCATTGCTGCTCTGCCAGAACAAACCTGTATACCCCGATGCAATTTGTACATTCGGCGAAGAATAGAAGTAGCGGTATACGCCGCTGCTGGGGTTCGGGTAAAACGCATTGCTCGGCGAGACGCTGGAAGTAATTTTCAGCGTCGTATCCACATTCATTGTAATTGTCGTGCTTTCGCTTAAAACACTGCTTCCGTTTTTCAGCGTAATCCCCGTCACCGCCTGTGGCGTGCGCAAAGTGCCCACTTGGCTCCAATCAGGATGATAGTAGCCAACAATGCCATAATAAGTCTGATTTACTTTCTTGGTTGTATCGTAGCTTTCAGCACAACTGACCCGTCTGATGCTCCAGTTGCCGCTGACAAATGTCACCATTTTTGAGCTGCTATTGTAACTTGTGACAATGCCAACGTGCGACAGACTTGATGAAAGTTCCTTTGCTTCAGACGATTTATACGTATTCAAGGTGATAATATCACCCGGCTGCGGCACATAGTTCGGATCATACTGTTTAGCATACTTTTTGTAATCCGAAAAGCTATTTGGATCAATCACGCAGTGGAACCAATCAGCGTGTGTTTCCCCCGTGCTGGGGCAGTATTCCTTATACGCCTTTACCGTATTCGGAATTACGCTCGTCGGAATACCTATCTGACGCGCAACCACAGAAATGAAAGCCGCGCACCATGCGCCGCCTTGAAAGATTTGGTTGTTGTCTGTTCCTTTTGCGCCGTACATGTCCTGCGCAAAGTCCGTATCAGACTTCGCAAACAGCATCGCCGCCTGTGCGAACTGTTTCCCCTTATCCGTCGCCGCCAGCGCCTTCCCTTCCCCCAGCGGCGTCCAGCCAAACATCAGCGCCGCCGCAATCAGCAGTGCTGACAGGATTCGTTTGCTTCCATTGAGCCAACTCGTTTTCATGGTTTCTCTCCTCCCCTATTCGTCCGGCTACACCCATTGCTGCGGACAGCATCCACCAGAGGCGCTGCACCGATGCTGTTCATATGTAAATTATACCTGACAAAAATCAACATGTCAAGGGTGACCAGCATAAATATGGCAATTTAGCGGATAAATTGGCAGGTTTCGTTCGCGCGTCATGCCATTGCACTATGTAACCAGTTTTTCTTCGTTGTTACACGGTCTTCTTACACATAAAATAACGCTGTTTTTTTGAACCGCAAGTATATCGTTTTCGGCTAAAAACAGACGCGAATAGACAGGGCATTTTGTGAAAAATCGCCGCCGTCTTTCCTAAAAACTTTCGGAATACGCGGAGTATCGAAAGAATTTCGGAAAACCGATGTAACTTCGTTTCAATTAACCCATGTGTGTGGTATGATTAGTGCATCAGATGACACCGAAACGTACATCTAAGCGCATCGGGGCTGCTGATGGGGTTCCCCTCCCCCTCATAATGGGAAATTTCACGCAACAAAGGAGGCTGCAAGGGATGGCTCGGAAGTACATGAAAATTGCCATGGTCGGACAGAAACGCGTACCGTCCCGCGATGGCGGCATCGAGGTTGTGGTGGGCGAACTGGCCAAGCGCATGGTGGCGCAGGGGCATTCCGTGACATGCCATAACCGAACCGACAAGCAGCAGCCGAAGCCCGAAAGCTGCAACGGCATCAGCCTGAAGTATGTACCGACCATCCAGAAGAAGGGGCTGGCGGCGGTTTCCGCAAGTTTCTTCGGCTGCCTTTGCGCGGCGGTGGGCAATTATGACGTGGTGCATGTGCACGCGGAAGGGCCGGCGCTGTTCTGCTGGCTGCCGAAGCTGATGGGCAAGCGCGTCATCGTGACGGTACACGGGCTGGACTGGACGCGCGCGAAATGGCAAAACGGCATTGCGTCCAAGTGCATCAGGCTGGGCGAGGAGATGGCGGTGCGCCACGCGGATGAGCTGATTGTGCTGAGCCACGGCATGAAGCAGTATTTTGCGGACACCTATGGGCGCGAGACGCTGTTGATTCCCAACGGCGTGCCGAGCTACCAGCCGTGCGCGCCGGAGCTGATTCGCCAGTACGGGCTGGAAAAGGACAACTACATCCTCTATCTGGGACGCATCGTGCCGGAAAAGGGCGAACACTACCTGATTGAGGCGTACAAGCATCTGCCGACGGACAAGAAGCTGGTCATTGCGGGCGGTGCGTCCGACTCGCAGGAGTATTTCGACGAGCTGCGCGAAATGGCAAAGGACGACGACCGCGTAATCTTCCTCGGCTTTGTGCAGGGGCAGCTGCTGGCAGAATTGTACAGCAACGCTTACACCTACGTCCTGCCCAGCGACGTCGAGGGGATGCCCCTTTCGCTGATGGAGGCGATGAGCTACGGCTGCTGCGTGCTGACAAGCGACATCGACGAGTGCGCCTCCGTCGTTCAGGAGCACGGCGTGACCTTCCGCCGCGGCGATATCGACGATTTACGCGCAAAGCTGGCGGATTTGCTGGCGAATCCGGCGAAGGTGGCAAAGTACAAGGCGGAAGCGCCGGATTACATCTGCCATTTGCACAGCTGGGACACGGTGACGCAGCGGAGGTTGGCGGTCTATCGCGGGGCTGTGCCGCAGGAAGAGCCGCATCGGGATTTGCTGCCGGCAGCGCTGGTGGCTGAGCTGGCAAAGCGCAAGTCGCTTGTGCGCGGCAAATAAAAAATCAGCATATATAAAGGAAGCGACTGCGACGGGCGCTTCCTTTTTTCGTGCATCCGCGCCTCCCCGGCTTGCTTTTTTGGCGATTGTGCTGTACAATAGGAAGATGGATGAGCCTACACAAGGAGGTGAGGACAGCATGTACGGCAAAGCCAAAGTCGGCAGGCCCGATTGGTACATGATGGGCGCTTGTATCGTATTCGCTTTGACATTTAGCCTGCGCAGCGTGCCGCTGGCGGTGCTTCTGCTGCTGTTCATGCCTTTTTCGCTGCTCTCCCTCACGGGGGAGCTGCCCCTGCCGACCCGCAACGCGCCAATCTGCCAGACATTGCTCTGCATCAGCATCCCGCTGCTCGTCATCGGCGCATTTTCCTCTCTGCTGCTCCTCCTGCCGAAGCTGCTCATTCCGTCCGCCTGCGTCTGGCTCTTCGGCGGCGCGCTGATGCTGTTCCTGCCGCCCGGCGCGTTCCGCAAATCGCGCATGGCGATGTATTGGGCGGTGATTTGCTTCGCCGCCGTCGTCGCGCTGCTGATGATGCTCCTTCAGCGCTATCAGGCGTACGGCGACCTGTATGAGGGCTTGTCCTATGACATCCTGCGTGTCATGATGAACGCACGGACGCGCCCGCAGGTGCTGTATTCCGCGTATGTGTCCGGGCTGGCGGCGCTGGATGCAAAACGCACGGCGGCGCTGGAAAGTCTCGCGGCGCTGACGGGCGGAAACGTGCTGCCGTGGCTTTCCGAGGATGTACTGCAGCAGCTGGAATGGAGTCTGCGCGCAACGATTGAGAGAACGCTGCCATCCATCATGCCTGACCTGCTGGTCAAAGGAATCATGGCGTTCTCGCTGGGGATGCTGCTGTGCTGGCGCAAATTTCCCGATGCGGAGGACACGCCGTCCGCTGACCGCTGGTTCATGCCCACCCCGCTGGGCATCAGCATGGCGGTGCTGCTGCTTCTGAGTGCGGCGCAGCTGTTTACAACGAACGCGACAGTTGCGCTGGCGGCTTCGCTGCTGGGCAGTGTGGCGTTCTGGAGCTTCGCGGTGCAGGGCGTTTCGGCGCAGAATTTCGCCATGATACGCGCAGGTGCAACGCGCGGCCGCCGCTGGTTCCTAAGCATCCTGATGGTGCTGTTCGTGCCGATTCTGCCGATGTTCGCGGGCTGCGTTGACCAAATCCGCGACCCGCGCGGACTGCGCGACGACCGCCATCGAAAAGACGATGATTTTTCTGATTTTTAAGATTCAAGGAGGATACAGATTATGAAGGTTATTTTGCTGGAAGATGTGAAGGGTGTCGGCAAGAAGGATCAGATTGTGAATGCGGCGGATGGCTACGCGCGCAACTTCCTGTTCCCCAAGAAGCTGGCGGTGGAAGCGACTCCCGGCGCGATGAAGGGCGTTGAGAAGATGCGCAAGGCGGAAGCCGAACGCGAGGCCCAGCGCCGCGCCGACGCGACGGCACAGGCGGACGCCCTGCGCGGCAAGGTCATCAGCATGTCGGTGAAGTGCGGCGCACAGGGGCGGCTGTACGGCTCAATTACGAGCGCGGAAGTTGCCGAGCAGCTGAAGGCGCAGCACGGCGTTGCGGTGGACAAGCGCGACATCAAGTGCGAGAACATCCGCGCCGTCGGCGATGTGGAGATTGAGGTGCGCCTGTACAAGGACATCTCCGCGAAGATGGTTGTGCATGTGGAAGCGGCGGCGGTGAAGTAAGGCAGTCACCGCCGGGGGCTGCCCCCCGGTCTGCCGGAAGGTTTTCTTCCTATTATAATGGATTTTGTTTGCAGCAGGGGTTTCGCCTCTGCGGAGGCGAGGAGGGGGCTTTCCGATCGCCCCCTCCACCCCTTCGGGTGCACACTCTCATACTTGATTTTTACCGAAACTTGTTATAGTTTGTGAACCTTCCGTTTTCCCCAACTAACATAACCCAACCAGCAGCATGGGTGTGCACGCGAAGGAGTCCAGAGGGCGACCGCAAAGCCCTCTGGAAGCCGCAAACAAGACCAATTGGGGAGAAGTCACCAACTCCATCACCCCAAGAAACATAACCAACCAGTAACATGGGAGTGCACGCGAAGGAGTCCAGAGGGCGACCGCAAAGCCCTCTGGTTGCCGCAAACAAGACCAGTTTCAAAGGAAAGGACTGCGAAGCCATCCAGAGGGCTGCTTCACCCCCTCTGGCGGAGAAGTTATGTCAGAATTTCGTGGCGTGACGCCGCCCAATAGCGTCGAAGCGGAGCAGTCCGTGCTGGGCGCGATGATGCAGGATGAAAACGCGGTGCTGCAGGCGGCGGAAGCCTTGTCCACCGACGATTTCTATCAGCCGGCGCACCGCGAAATCTTCGAGGCGATGGTTGCCCTGCACCATCAGCAGCGCCCAATTGACCTCGTGACCGTCGATGCGGAGCTGACCCGCCGTGGGACGCTGGAAGGCATCGGCGGCACGGAGTACCTCATGCGGCTGATGAGCTTCGTGCCGACGACCGCGAACGTCAAGGCGTACATCACCTTGGTGTCCGAAAAATCGACCCTGCGCAAGCTCATCAAGGCGTCGCAGGAGATTGCGCAGGAGTGTTACAGCCAGCAGAATCCCCTGCAGGAGACGCTCGGACACGCGGAAAAGGCGATTTTCGACATCGTGATGAACCGCGCCTCCGGCGAGAGCCTCGTCCACGTCCGCGACGTGCTGTACAACACCTACGCCAACATCGAGGAGCTGGCGAAGCTCAAGGGGCGCGTCTCTGGCGTGCCGACCGGCTTCACCCTGCTGGACAACATGCTCACCGGTCTGCACGGCGGCGAACTCATCATCATCGGCGCGCGTCCGTCCATGGGCAAAACGTCCTTCGCGATGAACATCGCCACCCACGCCGCGCTCTATGCGAACAAAAGCGTCGCCGTGTTCTCGCTGGAAATGCCGCGCGAGCAGATTGCCCTGCGTATGCTCTGCTCCGATGCGCGCGTCAACATGCAGAGCGTCCGCCAAGGCACCCTGCGTGAAGAGGACTGGATAAAGCTGGCGAAATCCATCGGCCCCATGTCGAACTCCCCTGTTTACATTGACGATACGGCGGGCATCACGCCGACGCAGCTCCGTTCGCGCTGCCGCCGCCTGATGATGGACAAGGGGCTTGACCTCATCATTGTGGACTATCTGGGTCTTATGCACGCCGACGGCAAGACCGAGAACCGTCAGCTGGAGGTGAGCGAAATCAGCCGCCAGCTGAAGGCGATTGCTTTGGAGTTGAAAGTGCCGCTGATTGCCTGCGCGCAGCTCTCCCGTGCATCGACGACGCGCGACAACAAGCGTCCCGCGCTGTCCGACCTGCGCGACTCCGGCTCTATCGAGCAGGACGCGGACGTCGTCATGTTCATCCACCGCGAGGGGTACTACGACCCCGAAACGGCGGACAAGAACGTGGGCGAAATCATCATTGCGAAGCAGAGAAACGGCCCGTTGGGCACGGTGAAGGTCGCGTGGCTGAGCGAATACACGACGTACACGGATTTGCCGCCCTCGGCGATGGGGGGAGAGAACGGCGGGGATGCGCCTTTCTGACTTGCTGCATCTTGCTATGCCAAGCTGTTTTCTCTTTCCAAACAGTGCTTTGGCATAGTACCAGAGGGCTTTCCGATCGCCCTCTGGACTCCTTCGGCAGTCCACTTCTGCATACTTGTTTTTTATCGCAAGTTATTTAGTTTGTGAACCTGAAAATCCGACTACTAACGACTATGAGGATTCCAAAATCCTCAACCATTTTCATCCATCGGAGGAAAATCACCCATGACAGTCAATCAGCTGGAAACCAACGCCCGCTTCGTCGGGTTTCTGCTCGTTCGCTCTGCGGATGCGCGGACGGATAAGAAGGGCGGCTCGTACCTCGACCTCACCCTCGCGGATAAAACGGGCGACATCAACTGCAAATACTGGGACTGGAATCAGCTGATGGACGTGCCCAAGCAAGGCTCGGTCATCAAAGTGCAGGGGCTGGTGCAGGAGTACAACAGCCGCAAGCAGCTCCGCATTGAGCGGATGCGCGCCGCCTTGCCGCAGGACGAGGTGGACATGGCGCAGCTGGTCGCGTGTGCGCCCGAAAAGCCTGAAGTGATGCGCAAGGACATCGAGGACACGATTGATACCTTCCAGTCCGATGGACTGAAGAAAATCGTGCGCGAGATGCTTCGGCTGACGGGCGACAAGCTGGAATGGTTCCCGGCGGCGCAGCGGCTGCACCACGCGGAACGCTCCGGTCTGCTCCACCACACGACGAGTATGCTGAATCTGGCGCGGCACGTCGTGGCGGCGTATCCGTTCCTGAACGCGGAGCTGCTCTACGCGGGCGTTATCCTGCACGACCTGTGCAAGACGACGGAAATGATCAGCGACGAAACGGGCAGCGTGAGCGATTATTCCGCGGACGGGCTGCTGATTGGGCATTTGGTGCGCGGTGTGGCGCGGATTGAGGAAGCGGCGAAGAACGTGGGCGTATCCGGGGAAATTGTGCTGCTGCTGGAGCACATGGTGCTCTCGCATCACAGCATCCCGGAATACGGCAGCCCGAAGGCGCCGATGTTCCCCGAAGCGGAGGTGCTCGCGCGCATCGACGATTTGGACGCGAAGATGAACGAAATGCAGGGGATTCTCTCGCGCGTGCCGGAGGGTACGTTCTCGGAGAAGGTCTGGAGCCTTGACCGGCGGATCTATCACCCGAAGTATCAGGAGATTGATGGGGCGGAATGACGTCATCCGCATTCTTTTGCAAGAAAACGGGTGTTTCAATCGTTTTTGAATTAAGGCAACACCTCATTTGTACGGTGTTACCTTAGGATAACAACCATAAGGAGGGAATCACGATGAAAAAGGGCTTTCGGACAGTGCTTCTGCTGAGCGCGTGCCTCGTTCTGCTGGCGGGCTGCGCATCTGAACCGAAGACGCAGTATAACGTCAATACACAGGGGGCGGCAAATACGCAGGGGGCGGCAAACACATCCAGCACAAATACCGCCGGCAGCAGCCTTCCGGCGGATTACGACCCCGCGTCCGAGGAGGACGACTACACGGGCGACGCTGCCAGCACGCCGGAGGAAATTCATCTGCCGACGCTCGTCACGCCTCCCCCCACGAATACGCCCATTCCGGTCATTTCCGGGCAGTATTCCGGCGCGACGCCCGTCGTGATTGACCCCATTGACAAGCCGACCCCCACGCCCCTGCCGGCGCTGTCCTTCACCTACCAGACCTACACCGCGTCGAACCTGAATCTGACGTTTGAAGGCCCGGCTGGCTGGGTGGTGGATACGTCCGAGGCGAACAGCTACAAAATCCAGAGTCCTGACTGGGCGACGGGCTACGCGGCGACCCTCGTCATCCGCGCAAACAGCACGAGCATTGAGTACACCACCGATTCGCTGACGACGGAAGTCAAGTCCATGCTGACGAACCTCCGCAACGCGAATTACCCCAAGTTCAGCCCGTCAAACACGGCGACGCGCAAGGGGCTGTTCCTCGGCGCAACGGGCGTGTACGCCAATTACACCGCGACGCTGGATGGCAATCTGCAAATCGCGGGGCGCATCGCGGCGGTTTACAAGAATAACGTGCTCTACACCATCCACCTCACCTACCCGGCGGGGTACACCGACACCTACAAGACAAACGTCTACGACAAACTGCGCGACACGCTGAAAATCATCACGGCACAATAAAATGGCGATTTCAGAACGAGAAAAGACGGCGGTTCGCCTGTTTGCATCCGGGGTGAACTGCGCTCAGGCAGTGCTGATGACCTATGCGGACATTGCAGGGCTGACGCAGGAGCAGGCGGCGCGGGTTGCCTGCGGGCTGGGCGGCGGCATCGGGCGGCTGCGCGACAACTGCGGCGCGTTTTCCTCGGCGGTGATGCTTTGCGCCGCGCTGGAAGGAGCAGACGGCGCGAAGCCGGAGCACCGCCCGCAGACGTACGCGCGGGTGCAGCGCGTCTACCGGGCGTTCATCGCCCGAAACGGCAGCATCTGCTGTGCGGAGCTGTTAGGGCGCGAAAAGAAGCCGGAATCCCCCACCCCGGATGCGCGGACAAACGCGTATTACAGCAGCCGCCCATGCGCAAAAATCATCCGCATGACCTGCAAAATCATTGACGAAATGCTGGCGGAAAATGCCGCCGGGCAGGAGGACTAATTGAAGGCACTCATACTCTCCACAGCCACGGGCGGCGGACACAACACGGCGGCGCACGCGGTGATGGAAGCGCTGACGGAGCGCGGCGTGGAATGCCGATTTGAGGATTGCGTGGCGTTCGGCGGGCAGAAGCTGTCCGCCACCGTGTCGAACGTCTACGTCAAATTTGTACAGGCGGCGCCGGATGCCTTCGGGCGGCTGTACCGCTTCGCCAAGGCCATCAGCACGCCGCGCATCAAGTCCCCCGTCTACCTCTTCAACGCCGCCTACGCGCGCAAGATGGAGCAGCTGCTGACCGATTACGCGCCGGATTTGATTGTCTGCACCCACATGTTCGGTGGGCAGAGCGTCACCTACCTCCGCCGCCACGACCTGTGGAACGGCTTGTTCGCCATGGTCATGACCGACTACACGATTCATCCCTTCATTGAGGACATCGAGTGCGACGTGATGTTCACCTGCAAGGCGGCGATGCCCTCCGCCAGGCGGCTGGCGCTGCCCAAAAGTGCTTATGAATTCACAGGCATTCCGGTGTCCCTCTCCTGCCGCCCCTGCACGGACAAGCGCGCCGCGAAGGAAGCCGTCGGGCTTGACCCGGAGCGCCCCGAAGTCGTCCTTGTCGGCGGCAGCATGGGCGCGGGCAATCTGCCGGAGATGATTGCGCGGATTCTGCCCGTGTTGGGCGAAAACGGCCATCTGACCGTCGTCTGCGGCTCGAACATGGATGCGCTGCGTCGGGCGACCGAAGCCTATGGCAGCGACCCGCGCGTGTCCCTGCGTGCGCAGGTGACGCCGCTGACGCCCCTGATTGCCGCCGCGGATGTGCTGGTCACGAAATCCGGCGGGCTGACCTCCACCGAGGCAATGACCATCGGCACGGCGATTGTCGTCGCACACCCGATTGCGGGGTGCGAAACGGAAAACGCCCGCTTCATGGAGGACAACGCGCTGGCGCTCTGGGCGCACACGGACGACGAGCTGACTGCGAAAGTGGCGGATTTGCTGCGTCACCCGGAAAAGCGCGCCGAAATGATTGCCAAGCAGCACGAGAAAATTGACCCCGACTGTGCGCGGAAAATCGCCGACATCCTGATTCGTCGGACGAACGAAATGATGGGGAGAAAAACGCCTGATGCGTGAGAAGCTGGAGCTGCGGACGAAAAAATCCGCCGTGATTTTGACCGCGTGCGCCCCGGTTGCGCTGTCCGTGCTGCCCGTGCTTGCAATCAGCCTGCTGCTCCTGCCACCCTCCTTCACCCTGATGATTCTGGGGCTGATGATTGCGGCGTGCAGCCTGACAATGGCGTTCTACATTCCCAGCTATCTGGGCAGCTATGCCTTCCAGCCCGCGACGAACCTGCACGGCGCGCGGATTGTGGCGAATTTGGGTCGCGCGAACACCTACGAGGTCAGCGGCGTATCCGCGCAGGACATTCTGGTCAAGCAGACGTTCATTGAAAAGCGGCTGCGCGTCTGCCACATTCGCGTCAAGGGCACGGCGTACTACTTCCGCGGCGTCCCGGAGATGGAGAAGGTACAGGCGTGGGTGACGGCGAACTTCCCGGAGAAGTCGAAGGTGGAGCAGCGGATGGAGAACAAGGGCAGCAATCAGAAAAAGCGGAAAAAGTAAAAAGTAAAGCAAAAGGTCGCTCCTCATGGTGGGAACGACCTTTTTTGTTCTTTACGGAATCTTGGGGGAAACAAACAAAGGCTTAGGCAAAGCACAAAAAGCCGCACGCGGAAGGAGCATGAAAGCGAGACCAACTCAATCGCGAAAAGGGGTCAAGGGGGGACTTCGTCCCTTTTCGTCTGCCCCTTGCAGGGTCAAGGGACAGCGTCCCTTGTGGGGTTTGGGGCAACGCCCCAACAGTTTCACGGGCGACCAGTATGCCAAAGGCGCTCAACAAAGGTGCAGGCAGCGAAGCGTCCC
>ENA-UOOA01000489-UOOA01000489.1-human-gut-metagenome-genome-assembly--contig:-P61old-NODE-489-length-82814-cov-10.851170_pt1 | contig 82814 bp, 82 predicted proteins | sample MGYA00242467_ERZ724014 | MGnify/ENA metagenome assembly ERZ724014 | reverse complement strand
GACTAAAACGCCAGCTCTCGCATAACGAGAACTGGCGTTCTTTGACAGGCTGAAGCACCGTCCGGTGAATACCGGACGGTGCTTTTGCCGTAGCCTTGCCGCGCTGCGCGGAGAGCTGCAATATATGAGGATGTGAAACCGGCGTGCCGCAAAAGCAGCACGCCGGTTTCACGCTCTCTGAAGGGTATGAGGAAGAGGAACTATTCTTACAGGCCCAGATAGGCCTTCTGAACATGGGGATTGGAGATCAGCTCCTCAGAGCTGCCCTCCATGGCGATGGTGCCATTTTCCAGAACGTAGGTGCGCTTGCTCAGCTTCAGCGCCTGCTTGACGTTCTGCTCCACCAGCAGGACGGTGGTGCCCTGCTCGGCGATGGTCTTGATCAGATCCAGAATGGTGGAGACCAGCAGCGGAGACAGGCCCAGAGAAGGCTCGTCCAGCATAAGGATGCGGGGATTCTCCATCAGGGAACGGCCGATCGCCAGCATCTGCTGCTCGCCGCCTGACAGTGTCTTGGACAGCTGATTGGAACGCTCCTTCAAGCGGGGCAGCAGGGTATAGATGCGCTCGATATTCTTCTGACGGTCAGCGCGGACGTGCTTCATGGTGCTGCCGATCAGCAGATTCTCGTACACCGTCATTTGAGGGAACAGCCGGCGGCCTTCGGGCACCTGAATAATGCCCTTTGCGGCGATCTGGTGGGCGGGGAGCTTTTCCATATGCTCGTCACCCAGAAGGATCTCGCCGCTGTAAGGTGTCAGCTGGCCGGAGATGGTTTTCATCAGGGTGGTCTTTCCAGCACCGTTGGCTCCCACGATGCTGACGATCTCGCCCTCTTCAACATACAGCGAAATGTCACGCAGCACATGAACATCACCGTAGCCGGAATTCAAGTTGTTAATCGTTAGCAGTTTCATAGTCATCACCTAAATAAGCCTTGATAACATCGGGATTCTGCGTGACCTCCTGGGGCGAGCCGTTTGCGATCAGCTTGCCGTAGTCCAGCACATAGATACGGGAGCAGATCGCCATCGTCGCCTGCAGCACATGCTCGATCATCAGAATACTGATGCCGGAATCATTGATCCGATGGATCAGCTCGATCGCTTCTTCGATCTCGGTGGGGTTCAGACCGGCCAGCACCTCGTCCAGCAGCAACAGCTTGGGCTTGGTGGCCAATGCCTTGGCGATCTCCAGACGCTTGCGCTGGGGCAGGGTCAGGTCCTTGGCCTTGCGGTTGGCAATGTGATGCATGCCCACCAGGCGCAGGACGTCCTCGGCGATCTTGCGGGCCTCGCTTGTCTTGCTGGTGTGGACGAAGCCGCCCACCATCACGTTTTCCAGCACGCTCATATCGCCAAAGGGCTTTACGACCTGGAAGGTACGGCCAACGCCCTTCTTACACATGGTCGCCGCAGGAAGGCCGGTGGTATCCTCACCCAGGAAAAACACCTTGCCGTCTGAGGGCTTGTACGCGCCGGAGATCATGTTGAAGGCGGTGGTCTTGCCGGCGCCGTTGGGGCCGATCAAACCAACGGCTTCTCCCTCGTCCACATAGAGGTCCAGGCAATTCACGGCCACCAGGCCGCCGAAGCGCATGGTCAGATCTTTTGTCTCCAGTACTTTATTCGCCATTGATGGCACCTCCCTCCGAAGCTTCTGCGCTCTCGCTGTCCAGTCCCTCGGAGATGGTGACGCCGAGGTATTTATAGTACAGCTTTTCAAACACGGAGATAATGCCCGTGGGCTTGAAGAGAATGATCACCACAATGATGATACCGTAGATGAACAGATGCAGACCCTGCACGGAGCCGCCCAGGAAGTACTGGATCACGGAACTGACGAGGTTCAGGATCAGGCCGCCCACGGCGGGGCCAAAGACTGTGCCGCTGCCGCCGACGATGGCGCCGAAAACGATCTGGTTCGACATGGTGGCACCGCTGGCCACGGCTGCGGGCTCCAGGAAACGGACGATCAATGCGTAGAACACGCCGCCCAGTCCGGTGAACGCACCGCTGATGCCGGCGGCGATCAGCTTCACCCGGCGGACGTTGATGCCCAGTGCGCGGGCCGCGTCCTCATCGTCCTTCACAGCCTGCAGCTGGAAGCCCAGCTTGCTGCGCTTGATGGCGCGGGATACCAGAATGGAGATGATCAGCAGCCCTAAGATGATGAAGTAATAGGGGATTTTGCTCTTCCACTGCAGGAACAGGGGAGAGTTGATGGTTTTCATGGTCAGACCCTCGGCGCCGCCGATCTTGATGATCAGGTCGTCGCTGATCTTCCACTCGCGGAAGTTGGTCAGAAGCACCACCACGCCCTCGCCGATAGCCACGGAGGACAGGGCGTAATAGGCGCCGCGCAGGTTGAAGATGGGGAAGCCGATCAGAACCGCTACCAACGCCGCGATGGCGCAGGCCACCACCAGGCCGACCAGCGGGGTGATGTTGAAGTTGTTTACAAGGATCGTGGCCACATACGCGCCGATGGCCACATAGATGCCGTGTCCCAGAGACAGCAGTCCGGAGAAGCCGCACAGCATGTTCCAGGCGGTGGACATATACGCCCAGAAAAGACACATAATGGCAACATGGATGTAATAGGCCTTACCCAGCAGGAAGGGCAGGGCGCAAAAAATAGCCAAACCGACGGCGATCAAAGCCCACTTTTTGATCTGCTGGCTCTTTGTCAATTTTAATTGCATACTCTGTCACCTACTTCTCTGTACCGAACAGACCGGAGGGCTTCACGAACAGGATCACCAGGAACACCAGATAGATGATAACGCTGGTGATGGATGCCGTGATGAACTGGGCCGCAATGGTCTCGATCAGGCCAATGATGATGCCGCCTACCAGTGCTCCGGGAACGCTGCCCAAACCGCCCAGCACCACCACGATGAAAGCCCGGGTCTGGAACACATTGCCCACAGAGGGAGACACATAGTAGAAGGGAAGCAGTACCAAACCGGCTACTGCCAGAAGAGCGGTGCCGATGCCGAAGGCGATGGCGAAGATCCGCTCGGAGTTGATGCCCATCAAAGCAGCGGTGTTGCGATCCTGACCGGTGGCGCGGAGCTGGCGCCCGGTCTCTGTTTTCTGCAGAAAGATCCACAAGCCGACGCTGATGGCCAAGGTAATAATCAAACCGTAGAAACGGGCTGCGCTCAAGGTCACATTACCGAAGGTGAAAGTCGCGTTGGAGAAGCTGGTCTGCGCCATACGGTAGTCGGCGCCGAAGATCATCAGTGCCAGGTTTTCCAGAACGATGGACAAACCGGCTGTCAGCAGCAGAACGCTGATGGGGTCGTTCTTGTCGCTTTCCGCCGCCAGAACGGGGCGGATCAAAATCATTTGTGTGGCATAGCCGAACAGGAACATCAGCGGGCCGACCAAAATGATCAGCAGGTAAGGGTTGATACCGGTCAGGCCCCACAGTGTATACGCGATCATCATGGCGATCATCATAAATGCGCCATGGGCGAAGTTTGTTACGCGCATGGTACCGAAGATCAGTGTCAGGCCCATGGCGATCAAACCGTAAATAGCTCCCATGCTAATACCGTTCACAATGGACGGCATCAATGACATAGAATCACATCCTTCATTCAGAGAGTCGGTGCAGGGGGCGCATCAGCGCCCCCTGCAAGAGAGAGGGGTACGCAGCGGAGATATCAGATCATTCCGCGCCGTAGGGGAATACAGGCTCCCAGCCGACACGGGCTTCCTCGGCGGGCCATACGGTAACGCGGGACATCACACCGTCGACCTTGCGGAACTGGGAGATGACCAGAGGCGCGTTGACCATCTGGCCGGTGGAGTCGAAGGAGATCTCAGAGGAGTACATCTGCTGGGGGCCTTCGGTCAGGTTGGTCTCAGCCAGCGCGGCGCAGATGGCATCGGCGTCAGTGGTGCCGGCACGCTCCAGAGCGTCGGCAATGATGTACATAGCGGAGTAAGCCTTGACCGCTTCGGCGTTCATGGCATAGCCGTACTTCTCTTTGAACTTGGCGTTGGTCTCCTCAGAGAAGGGACGGTTGACGTCGGGCTCCCAGGTGGAGATATCAAAGAAATACTCGCAGTTGTCGCCGGTCAGGTCGAAGTAGGTGGGGTCGGCAAAGCCGCCGGAGGTGGCGATGAAAGCCTTGGGGGAGACGCCCTGCTCAATGAAGCTGTTGGTCATCAGAGCGGCCTCGGACACATAGGCGACCATCAGAATAACGTCGGGGTTCTTTTCCTTGACCTTCAGAACCACGGGGGTCAGGTCGGTGGTACCGGTGTTGAAGGGCTCGTCCAGAACGATCTCATAGCCGGCCTCGGGAATGTACTGCTGCAGAGCGGTCAGTGCGCCCTGGCCCCAGGAGGAGCTTTCGTACACGATGGCCCAGGTCTTGATCTCGGTGCCGGTCTTTTCGGCCATGTCCTTGATGAAGGCGACCTGGTCACGGTTACGCCAGGAGGTCTTTTCAGCCAGACGGAAGACATACTTCATGTCGCGGGCAGTGATCTGATCATCAGAGGGTACCGGGACAAAGTACGGGATCTGATAACGCTCGGCCACCTCGGTGGAGGCCATAGCCACGCCGGACTGATAGCAGCCGGTGATCAGCTGCACACCGTCCTCGGTGATCAGCTTTTCAGTCTGGGTAACGCCTTCGGCGGAGTCGCCCTTGGAGTCGGCATAGATCATCTTGATCTGCGCGCCGCCCATGGACTTGATGCCGCCGGCTGCGTTGATCTCCTCAACCGCCATGTCGCGGGCCTGCTGGCCGATCTTGCCAAGGGAGGCAGCGGAACCGGACAGGGGCAGCAGGTTGCCGATCAGGATCTCCTGGCCGTCGCCGGAGTCGTTCGTTCCCGCGTCACCGCCGCCGCAGGCAACGAGGGAGAGGGTCATTACGAGCGCAAGGATCAGTGCGAAAAACTTCTTCATTGTGTTCCTCCTTAAAATTTTTATCTACTTAACCGCGTGAGCTCAGTCCCATGAGCTCATCACGGAAAATGCGTTCGTCCATCAGCTTCAGATCGTCAGCGATCCGGGGTACGAAGCCCATATGGTCAAGCACCTGTGTCTGCAGGTCGATGCCGGGCGCGATCTCGATAAGGGTCATGCCCTCGGGCCGCAGTTCAAATACGGCACGCTCGGTGATGTACAGCACATGCTGTCCGCATTTGGCAGCATAGGGGCCGTTGAAGGTGATCTGCTGCACCTGCTCCACCAGCTTGGCGGTTCTGCCCTCCTGCACGATGACAAGCTTCCCGTTTTCCGCCGCGGTCTTTAAGCCGCCGGCGGTAAAGGTGCCGCAAAACACGACGTTTTTGGTGGACTGGGTGATGTCGATAAAGCCGCCGGCGCCGGAAACGCGGGCACCAAACTTGGATACGTTGATGTTGCCCATACGATCCGCCTCGGCCAGGCCGAGGAAGGTGATATCCAGGCTGCCGCCGGTGTATCCGTCGAACTGGGTGGACTGATCCAGGATCGCCTCGGGATTCAAAGAGGTACCGAAGGCCACGCCGGAGGAGGGAATACCGCCCACGGGGCCGGATTCGATGGACAGCGTGAGCTGATCACGGATGCCCTCCTGATCGGCCACAACACCGACGCCTTCCGGGACGCCGATACCCAGATTGATCACGGAATGGCCCTTCAGCTCCATGGCGGCACGGCGGCTGATGATGTCCTTGGCAGACAGGCCGCCGCCGCGGGCGTCCACCTCGCTGTGGATCACACGCTTGCAGCTGCCGCACAGGGCGGGGTTGAAGGCTTCGTCAAAGGTCATCATGTGGTTGTTCATGTCAGCGACGGGGATGACATAATCCACGAAAATGCCGGGGATATGCACCAGACGGGGGTCGATGGAGCCTGCGGCTACCACCTCCTTCACCTGGACGATGACCTTGCCGCCGGAGTTGTGCACGGCCTGTGCCGCCTGCAGAGACTCCAGATAGCAGCCTTCCTCTTCCAGGGAGATGTTGCCGCGCTCGTCGGCATAGGTGCCGCGCAGCAGCGCGAAGTCCAGATGCTCCGGGTGCTTGTACAGCAGGAACTCGTCGCCGTCGATGGTGATGGGCTTGACGATCTGCTCGGTGGTCACGCTGTTCAGGCGGCCGCCCTCCAGCCGGGGATCCACAAAGGTGTGCAGGCCGATGCGGCTGACCGTGGGGCGATTGGCGGCGATATCACGGAACATGACGGAGATCACGCCCTGGGGCCAGTTGTAGGCCTGGATCTTGTTCTCCACCACCAGCTTCTGAATACGGGGCGCGGGGTTGTAGTGGCCGCCGATGATCCAATCCAGCATGCCCTCGTGGCCGATGTGGTTCAGGCCGCGGGTGTTGCTGTCGCCCTGACCGGAGGAGTGGATCCAGCGCAGATGCTGGGGATGGCCGGTGGCCAGAAAGCGGTTTTCCAGCTCCAGCATCAGCTCCTCGGCCACATCGTTGCCGCCCATGCCCTGCGAGCAGACGGTCGCGCCGTCAAATACCAGCTGGGCGGCGTCCTTGGCAGTAATAACTTGAATGCTCATAATACTCTCCTTGCTATCGCAAAAAGCAATTACATGATGTACTCCTGGCCCTCACCGACGATGACCAGCTCGCCTCTCTGGTTGAAGCACTCGGTTTTGATGACGGCGCGGTGCTTCTCCTCCAGCTTGTCCACCACGGTGGCCACCGCGGTAATGGTGTCGCCCACATACACGGGCTTGAGGAACTTCAGGGTCTGGCCGGAGTAAACGTTGCCGAAGGTGGCCTTCGTCATCACGGTGGAGATCAGACCGGCCACCAGCAGACCGGGGACGATAACATCCTTGAAGCGCGTGGTTTTTCCGTATTCCTTGTCGATATGAACGGGGTTCATGTCACCGGTCAGGCCGACCCACAAAATCATATCCGTTTCGGTCATGGTCTTGGAAAACGTGGAGACATCGCCGATCTGAATGTCATCCCAATGCTTTACCTGAGCGTTATAATCCATCATAATTCGTACCTGCAATCTGAATTGCGTATTCCTTTCTGATTATTTTTAGGGGGAAAAACTCTTGTTACTTGGCAGCCTTCTGAGCCTTGATCTGAGCGATCATTTCCGGTACCACCTTGAACAGATCACCGGCGATGCCATAGTCGGCAACCTCGAAGATGGGCGCGGTCTCGTTTTTGTTGACGGCGATGATGCACTCGGAATCCTGCATACCGGCCTTGTGCTGGATGGCGCCGGAGATGCCCAGGGCGATATAGACCTTGGGGTGGACGGTTTTACCGGTCTGGCCCACCTGGTGATCGGCACTCAGCCAACCGGCGTCGACAACGGCGCGGGAAGAGCCGACCACGCCGCCCAGCTCCCCGGCCAACTCCGCGGCAAGGGCAAGGCCCTTCTCTACATCGGAGGAGATGCCGCGGCCGACGGAGACGATGATATCCGCGCCGATGAGGTCTACCAGCTTCTTGGCGGCCTTGACGGTCTCAAGTACCTCGGTGTGGATGTCGGCGGCGGAAAGGGAGAAGGACGGATGCTCGACCACCGTTTTTTCGGCAGCGGCAGCGTCAAAGGGCCGTTTCTGCATCACGCCCGGACGCACTGTGGCCATAGCGGGACGGAAGCGCGGGCAGACGATGGTGGCCATCAGATGACCGCCGAAGGCCGGACGGGTCATCTTCAGATTCGTTTTGACGTCAAACTGGGCGCTTTCAAAGTTGACATTGTCCACATCCAGAGAGGAGGCGCTGCGCAGGAAATTCACATAGCCGCCCAGCTCCACGTCCAGATGGGTGCAGTCGGCGCACAGACCGGTGTGCAGGCGGGCCGCACAGCGAGGCGCCAGGTCACGGCCGATGTTGGAGGCGCCGAACAGCAGGATCTCGGGCTTGAGGGCTTCTACCACATCCACAATGACCTTGGTATAGCCATCCGTGGTATAGTCCTTCAGCAGGGGATCGCTGCAGACATAGACCTTGTCCGCACCGTAGCCGCCCAGCTCCTTGGCAAGGCCGTCCACATTGTCGCCCAGCAGCAGGCCGCAGAGCTCCGCGCCCAACTCGTCGGCCAGCTTACGGCCCTCGGAGATCAGCTCGAAGGAGGTGGGCATCATCACGCCCTGGCGCTGTTCACAGAATACCCAAACGTTCTTGAACGCGCCGATATCAGCACTATTAAAAGCCATTTTTATGTATCCCTTCTTTAGATTCAGCTTTCGGGGTTTGCGCCGCCTGCCGCACCGTTTGCAGGGGGCGATGCCTGCATCGTCCCGCACGGTGAACGGCGGCATTTTCGCTATACGGTGGACCGATGAGGGCATCGGCCCCTGCGCAATGCCTTCTTGGCGGTGCATTTTTGTGAATGTTAGATGATGTGCTTGGCCGCCAGCACGTCCACTGCCTGCGCGGCAGCGGTGCGGCTGTCACCGGTCAGCATCTTGCCCACGCCCTTCTGAGGCGGCGTAAAGGATTTGTAGATGTTGGTGGGGCTGCCCTGCAGGCCGATGGTGCTCTTATCAATGAGGGGGTGCGCTTTCAGCGTTTCGTAGGTCATGGTGGTCAGCGGCTTGGCATAAGCGCTCAGAATACTGCGGATATTCATATAACGGGGCTGATTCAGCTCCTTGACGCAGGTGAGCAGGCAGGGCGTCTTGACCCGGATGGTCATATAGCTATCCTCCAGCATGCGGCGTACCTTCAGGGTGCTGCCGTCCTTCTCGATGGCCCCCACATAGGAGACCTGCGCAAGTCCCAGCTTCTCGGCGATCTGGGGACCCACCTGGGCGGTATCACCGTCGATGGCCTGACGGCCGGCCAGGATGATATCGTCAGCCTCAACACCGTAGGTGTCGATGGCGGCGGCGATGATCTGGGAGGTGGCGTAGGTGTCGGAGCCGCCGAACTCGCGGGCGGTGATGAGGACGCCCTCGTCTACGCCCATGGCCATCAGCTCACGCAGCATGCTCTCGGCGGGAGGGGGACCCATGGTGAAGGCCACGACCTTGCAGCCCAGCTCGTCCTTCAGGGACAGGGCGGCCTCGACGGCGTTCAGGTCGTCGGGGTTGATGATGGTCTGCATGGATGCGCGATCCAGCGTGCCATCGGGGTTCACGGCCACCTTGCCGGAGGTATCGGGAACCTGCTTTACCGTAACTAAGATTTTCATGTTTTGCCCCCCTTACAGACCCATATTCGCGGAGATGACGATGCGCTGCACCTCAGAGGTGCCCTCGTAGATCTCGGTGATCTTGGCGTCCCGCATCATGCGCTCCATGGGATAGTCCTTGGTGTAACCGTAGCCGCCGAACATCTGCAGCGCCTTGGTGGTGGTTTTCATGGCGTGCTCAGAGCAGAACAGCTTGGCCATGGCGGCCTGCTTGGTGTAGCGCTTGCCCTCGGCCTTAGCCACGGCGGCCTGATAGGTCAGCAGACGGCCTGCCTCGCAGCCCAGCTCCATGTCGGCCAGTGTAAACTGGGTGTTCTGGAATTTGCTGATAGGCTTGCCGAACTGAACGCGGCCCTTGGTGTAGCTGATGGCTTCGGCCAGTGCGCCCTCGGCGATGCCCAGCGCCTGTGCGGCGATGCCGATGCGGCCGCCGTCCAGGGTCGCCATGGCGATAGAGAAGCCCTTGCCTTCGCGGCCCAGCAGGTTCTCCTTGGGAACGATGCAGTCCTGGAACACCAGCTCGGCGGTGGGGCTGCCGTGCAGGCCCATCTTCTCCTCGTGCTTACCCACGGAGAAGCCGGGGAAGCTGCTCTCCACAATGAAAGCGGAGATGCCCTTGGTGCCCTTGGTCTTGTCGGTCATGGCGAACACCACGAATACGTCGGCCACATAGCCGTTGGTGATGAAGATCTTGGAGCCGTTCATCACATAGTGGTCGCCCTCCAGTTTTGCCTCGGTCTGTCCTTTGGAGGCGTCGGAGCCGGCGTTGGGCTCCGTCAGGGCGAAGCCGCCCACATGGTGACCGGTGGTCAGCATGGGCAGATACTTGGCCTTCTGCTCGGCGGTACCGTAATTCATGATGGGGTCGCAGCACAGGCCGTTGTGGGTGGCTACGATGTCGCCGGTGGAGGCGCACTGCTTGCTGAGCTCCTCAATGCAGATGGCGCTGGCCAGGGGATCGGCACCGCCGCCGCCGAATTCCTGCGGCACGCAGATACCCATGACGCCCAGATCAAACAGCTTCTCAATGTTCTCGCGGGGATACTCACAGGTGCGGTCGGTCTCCGCCGCGATGGGCTTGACCTCATTTTCGGTGAAGGCAGCCATCATCTTGCGGATCAGTTGATGTTCCTTGCTCAAATTAAAATCCATAACACATTCTCCTATTGATCATTTGCTGTGTTGTTGTGCTTATAGTGGCATCCAGCTGCCGCTGGCGGTGGCCAGCAGCTTGCCGGTGGCGGCATCGCTCAGCTCTGCCCGCTGACGGATGAGGCTGCGGCCCGCCTTGACGATGAACACCTTCAGGTGCAGCTCCATGCCGAAATCCACGCCCCGCAGGAAGGACACCGTCATGTCCGTGGTGGTGGCCTCGTTGTCTCCGGCGGTGAAGTTGGCTACCACGCCGAAGGCCGTATCGAACATCCCGGCGATAGCGCCGCCGTGGATGCCGCCCTTCTCGTTGATCTGCCAGCCCTGGGTGGGGAAGGCGTAGGTGACGGTCTGCGCCTCGTAATCGCAGTCCACGAGATGGGCCTGCATTTTCTCGTCAAAGCCGCCGTCGTGCAGATTCAGATAGTGCGCCGACTTCTCCCGCACCAGTTGGAGCCACGCTTGCTTCTTGTCCATGCCGCCCTCTTACTTCTGGATACCGGCGATGTTCTTAGCCAGCTTTTTCTTCTCCTGAATGTTCCCCTGGCGGGCGATCATGATGCGCTGGGCCTGGGGAGAGCCTGCGCCGTGCATGGACTCCGTGCGGTAGCCCACAGCCGCCGCGCCCAGGCACATGTTCTCCAGGAAGCGCATGATCCGCTGGCGATCCTCGGTGCTGACGCCCTCGCGGGCGGCGAAGAACTTGTTGCAGATCTCGCCGATGGTCTCGCCGTTGTTGCCCACCACGGTGTCGGACTTGAAGTCGGTCTCGCTGGGCATGGTGACCATCAGGCCGCCCGCGATGTCCTCGGCCAGACGCACGATCTCATAGGGGAAGCGGGTGACGTTCTGCTTGCAGACGTTGGCCAGCAGCAGGTCGATCTGATAGTTGCCCGCCTTGGTGGGGCAGCCCTCGCAGGAGCAGGCGATGCCGCAGGAGTAGAGCGTTTCGTTAAGGTGTGTCATCTCGATGAGCTTGTCCTTCACGGCGCTGGCTTTCTCCACGCCGTTGTACTCGGCGGCCAGTGCCGCCGCGCCGATAACCACATCGCCTACGCCCACCTTGCAGCCGCCGTAGCTCTGGCGGTGATAACCGGCGAAGCGCTCCACAATGGTGCCGGCAAACTCATACTCGCCATTGAGGAAGATGTACTCATTGGGGATAAAGACGTGATCCAGAACCACCAGGGCCTCCTGACCGCCGAACTTGGCGTTGCCCACGTCGATGCAGCCCTCCTCCATCTTGCGGGTGTCGCAGGACTGACGGCCATAGATCATATACAGACCCTCGGCGTCGGTGGGGCAGGCGAAGGATACCGCATAGTCCTTATCCGCCTCGCCCATGGCGATGGTGGGCATGAAGATGTGCCAGTGGGAATTTATAGAGCCGGTCTGGTGGCACTTTGCGCCGCAGACCACGATGCCGTCATCGCGGCGCTCCACCACATGGACGTACATGTCGGGGTCAGCCTGATCGTGAGGGGCCTTGGAGCGGTCGCCCTTGGGGTCGGTCATGGCGCCGTCCACCGTCAGGTCGTTGTCCTGAACATACACCAGGAACTTCTTGAAGTTCTCGTGGTAGTGGGTGCCGTACTTTTCGTCGATCTCGTAGGTGGAGGAATAGACGGCGTTAAAGGCGTCCATACCCACGCAGCGCTGGAAGCAGCTGGCGGTCTTCTGGCCCAGCAGGCGCTGCATCTTCACCTTCTTCACCAGATCCTCGCTGGACTGATGCAGGTGGGTGAAGCGGTTGATCTTGTGGCCCGTCAGGCTGGAGGTGGCGGTCATCAGCTCCTCGTACTGGGGATCCTGGGCCAGGGCGTAGGTCATGGCCACGCAGTTGATGGAGGGGCGGATCATGGGGTGATCCACCCAGTTGTCGATCTTCTCGCCGAACATATACACGCGGGTGTTCAGCTTACGCAGGGAGTCGATGTACTCCTTCGCGGTCATCAATGCCATTTTCGTTTCCTCCTTATTTGTCGTCGGCCAGACCCATCTTCTCCTCGCGGAAGATGCGGCTGTCCATCAGCTTCAGGTCGGGGGCGATCTTGGGCATGAACTCCATCTGATCCAGCACCTGGGTCTGGAGGTCGATGCCGGGGGCGATCTCGATGAGGGTCACGCCGTCGGGCCGCAGCTCAAACACGGCGCGCTCGGTGATGTACAGCACAGGCTGGCCCACCTCCACGGCGTACTTGCCGGAGAAGGTGATGTGCTCCACCTGCTGGACGAACTTCTTCTTTGCGCCCTCCTGGGTGATGACCAGTGCGCCGTCACGGCACTCGGCCTTCAGGCCCTTGGCGGTGAAGGTGCCGCAGTAGACCACCTTCTTGGCGTTCTGGGTAATGTCGATGAAGCCGCCCGCGCCGGCAAGGCGGGTGCCGAACTTGGAGACGTTCAGGTCGCCGTTGGGGGCTGTTTCCGCCAGGCCCAGGAAGGCAACATCCAGGCCGCCGCCCTGATAGAAGTCGAACTGCACGTTGTGGGGGATGATGGCCATGGCGTTGGCAGACGCACCGAACTGGGTGCCGCCCATGGGAACACCGGCAATGGAACCGGCCTCCACCGTCAGGGTCATCTTATCGCTGATACCCTCCTCGGCGGCCACGTTGGCGATCTTCTCCGGCGCGCCGGTGCCCAGATTGACGATGGCGTCCTGGGGCAGCTCCATGGCGGCACGGCGGGCAATGATTTTCTTGGCGTCCAGGGGAATGGCGGGAATGGCATCCATGGGGATGCGGTACTCGCCGGTGAGGCTTCCGTCATAGGGGGTGCCCAGACACTGCATATTGTCCTCGGCGGAGCCGATGACGATGGCGTCCACATAGATGCCGGGGATAGCCACCAGCTTGGGATCCAGCGTACCGCCCTGCACCACCTTTTCCACCTGCACGATGACCTTACCGCCGGAGTTGCGGCAGGCCTGGGTCATGGCGGTGACGTCGATGGGGCCGATCTCGTGGTGAACGGTGCAGTTGCCGTACTCGTCGGCGTAGCTGCCCCGGACGAACACCACATTGATGGGGAAGGACTTATACAGCAGCCGCTCCTGACCCTCGATGTTGACGATCTTCACGATATCCTCGGTGGTGGCGCTGTTCAGTTTGCCGCCGCCGTTGCGGGGATCCACGAAGGTATACAGGCCCACATGGGTGATGGTGCCGAGCTTGTGGGCGGCGATGTCGCGGTACATATGGGAGATGACGCCCTGCGGCAGGTTGTAGGCCTCGATTTTGTTCTCCAGCGCCAGCGCGCCCAGAGAGGCGGCGCGGTCCCAGTGGCCGCCGATGACGCGCTTGACCATACCCTCGTGACCGTAGTGGTCGCCGCCGGTGCCGTCCCGGTGGCCCTGACCGGCCGCGAAGAACAGCGTCAGGTCACGGGGATGGCCGGTCTCCAGAAACCGCTTTTCCACCGCCTTGCTGAGGGCTTCGGGGCAGGCGGAGCTGACGAAGCCGCCGGTGGAGATGGTGTCGCCGTCGTTGACCAGCAGAGCGGCCTCCTCGGCGGAGATGATGCGTACTTTCTTCATCGGTAGGCCCCCTTACTTGTTCTGGAAGGCGGCGGGACGCTTCTCCAGGAACGCGCCCATGCCCTCCTTCTGGTCGGCGGTGGCGAAGCACATGGCGAACAGCTCGTTCTCCACGGCGATGCCGTCGTCCATGTCCATCTGCATGCCCCGGTCGATGCAGGCCTTGGCATACTTCACGGCGATGGGGGCGTTCTTGGTGAAGGACTTGGCCATCTCCAGCGCGCCGTCCATGAGGGCTTCCGGGGCGTAGACAGCGTTGACAAGGCCGATCTCCTTGGCCTCGTCCGCCTTGATCATCCTGCCGGAGAAGATCAGCTCCTTGGCCTTGGCCACGCCTACACGGCGGGGCAGGCGCTGGGTGCCGGAGAAGCCGGGGGTGATGCCCAGACCCACCTCGGGCTGGCCGAACTTGGCCTTTTCAGAGGCCAGAATGATGTCGCAGCTCAGCGCCAGCTCACAGCCGCCGCCCAGGGCGAAGCCATTGACCGCGGCGATGGTGGGGAACTCCAGCTTTTCGATGCGGCGGAACAGGGCGCTGCCCCGCTGACCCCAGCGGCGGCCGCCGTCCAGGTTCAGCGGATACTGGGCACCGATGTCGGCGCCGGCCACAAAGGAGCGGCCCTCGCCGGTGAGGATCATGCAGCGCACGTCGCGGTCGCTCTCCAGCGCCGTCACCACCTGCTCCAGCTCCGTGATGATGTCGCCGTTCAGGGCATTCAGGGCTTCCGGCCGGTCGATGGTCACGATGGCGATGCTGTCCTGCTTTTCAAATCGTACTGTTTGGGACATAGTAATTTCCTCCTGATTTCAAATTAGGTGGGGTCATTTATGCTTTTGTCTCCATAATGTAGCAATTACCGTGCCAATTATTGTTGCTTTTTCGACGGTATTTTGCAGCGTATATTTGGTAGTTTCCACCAAAGAAATGCGGCGTTATCTGGAAAATCCCTTTTTCGCAGCAGCGGAAGTAGTGTAGGCCACACTGCCTATTCAGTGTTGAATAGACAGTGTGGCCTATTACGCGGAACATAAAAGCATATAGACGAACAGTTTTTCACACGCTGATACCGTGACGGACTGAAATTCGATTAAAACTTTGAAGAAATACCTCTTGCTATTCACACATGAATAGCATATAATCAAATGCGAATAGAGAAGGAGGGCGTTTTATGGCAGAATCCAGTATCTCCCGGCTGTTTCCGGAGGACATTAACCTGAACGACCTGTTTGAGATCCTCAGTCCACAGAACAACCTGGTGCTGGCGGACGATATGATGCTGTCCGACGCCAACGGCATCATCTTGCAGGTCAGCGAGACGTATGAGAAGAATTTTGGCTTCGCCCACGGGTCTATCGTGGGCAAGTCCGCCTTTGACCTGGAGGCAGACGGTACCTTTTCCCCCTGCATCACGGCGGAGATCATCCGCACCAAGAAGAAGATCACCACCACCCAGACTATCAACCACACCCACACCAACGTGATGACCGTGGGCATCCCCCTATTTGACGGGGCGGGCAGCCTGAAATACGCCGTGTGCTTCAACACCGTGTCCATGGAGCAGATCAACGCCATCCACCGGAACTTCCAGCAGATGCAGGATTCCCTGACCCAGTACTCCCAGGAGATCGCCGAGCTGCGTACCCGCAACACCGCCACCAGCCTGGTGTGGAAGAGCCAGTCCATGCAGCGGCTGTGGACGCTGATGCAGAACACCGCCAACACAAGAGCCAATATCCTCATCACCGGCGAAACTGGCGTGGGCAAAAGCGCCGTGGCCAAGGCCATCCACGCTATGAGTGACCGCGCAGACAAGCCCTTTATCGAGGTCAACTGCGCGGTGCTCCACGAAAACCTCATCGAATCGGAGTTGTTCGGCTACGAAAAGGGTGCCTTTACCGGCGCGTCCAGCACTGGTAAGATCGGCAAGATCGAGCTGGCCAACGGCGGTACGCTGTTTCTGGACGAGATCGGTGAGTTGCCGCCCCACATCCAGTCCAAGCTGTTGCAGCTGATCCAGGAAAAGACCATCGAGCGGGTATCCGGCACCAAACGCATTGAGCTGGACATCCGTCTGATCGTCGCCACCAACCGCAATCTGGAGGAGGAGGTACACAAAGGACTGTTCCGCTCGGACCTCTTCTACCGGCTGAACGTGATCCGGCTGCATATCCCGCCCCTGCGGCAGCGGCCGGAGGATATCCTGCCCCTGGCCCACCGGTTTTTGACCCGGTTCTGCGAGGAGTATCACAAGGATTTGACGCTGAGCCCGCGGCTTCTTTCCTATTTGGAGCAGTGCCCCTGGCCGGGCAACGTGCGGCAGCTGGAGAACATGATGGAGCGGCTGGTGATCTGCGCCCAGGACCCCATTGTGGACATTGGCGTCCTGTCCAGCGAGCAGATGGGCGGCGCGCCCCTGCCGCTGCCCATAGAGGGCGGCACCCTGGCCCAGCAGATGGAGGCCTTTGAGGGCCGCATCATCCGGGACGCCTACGCAAAATACGGCACCTCTGTGGCGGTAGCCAAGGCGCTGGGTATCTCCCAGCCTACGGCGGCACGGAAGATTGCCAAATATATACGTCAGGAGTGACAATCATGCCCTCATCCGAAAATGCTTCTTTGCAGCTCAGGCAGCGTCAGGAGCAAAGAATCTCACCCAAACAGCTACAGGCCATCACTGTATTGCAAATGCCAGTGACCGATCTGGCTGATTATATTCAGCAAGCAATTCTGGAAAATCCATTACTGGAATACGAACCGGCAGAGAATCGCCACCTGGATGGATTTGCCCAAGATCGCTCGTTTTATGCCGCAAACACGTCTGTATCACCTTCGGAACTCGCTGGTCGAATTGATCCGGCGATCAACGGTCTTTCGCTTTTTCTCTCCGAACAGCTTGCCCGCAAAAAACTTCCTACCCCGCTTCTTCGCTGCTGCGTCTATCTCATCACCCTGCTTGATGACCGCGGATATTTGCAGACAGAGGACATTAACGATGCAGCGGAACTATTTGACAGGCAAATGTTAACGGCCGCCATTACGGAACTGCAATCCCTAGACCCAGCAGGTATTGCCGCAAAAGACCTTTCCGAATGTCTGTGCCTGCAATTAAAACGCCATTATCCACAGGAATCATTGGCTATGGATATTGCGGCACATCACCTCCCCCAACTAGGGCAGCGCCGGTATCGTGAAATAGCACATGTCCTGCAAGCAACGGAACGTATGGTAATTCATGCCGCACAACTGATCGCCACTCTGGAGCCGAATCCTTGTGCCGATTTTACGCCAGAGACGAACACTCCATATATTCAACCGGATGTTGTAATCCTTGAATCCGACGGAAAGCTCACTGCCGTTCTGGCTGACTGGTTACTGCCTCGTCTATCCATCTGCAGCAATTATCGTTCATTGCTGCAGCAAGCAGACAGTCCAGAGGTCGTTGCCTACCTGCGTCAAAGGGAGCAGCAGGCAAAATGGCTGTTGGACAATATCCAGCGGCGTGGCAAAACCTTACAGCGATGTGCCGACATGATTCTTCAGAAACACATTGCATTTTTCAGTGGTCAGACAAGAGAACTGCAGCCTTTGACCGCCGCACGGCTTGCGGACGAGCTGGGTGTTCATCCCTCTACTGTGTCCCGAGCCTTGCAGGGCAAGCACCTTCAGTGTCGCTTTGGCGTGTTTCCTTTACAGTACTTCTGCACCGGCAGCGTGGCAGATAACGCATTGTCACGTCAGGCTATTGAGTCCCGCATTGCCCTGTTCATACAAAATGAAGATCCTAATCACCCCCGCAGTGATGCGGATATCCAAAAAGAATTAGCACAAGCTGGTGTAGTGATCTCCCGCAGGGCTATTACAAAATACCGCAATCACCTACACATCCCCTCTGCCTCTCTCCGCAGGCGCAGAGGATAGCTGACCATCTTCCTTGCAATGTATAGATTCTCAACATATTCTTTATAGGTAACCGACAAAGCAAACCACGGATAGACAGGCGTGAGACAATAGTAACGGGACGTTGCGCAACGTTCCGTTACTGTCATATTGGAGGTATGGTGATGACAAGCGCAGAGTTGAAACACCAGACGAAGCTACAGGAGTGGTCGGCACGGATACAGGACTGCCGCAGCAGCGGCCTGTCAGTGCGGGCGTGGTGCAGGCAAGAAGAAATCAACGCAACAACCTATTACCGTTGGGAACAGGAATTGCTGGCTTCGGCTGAAACAGAGCCGTGCTCGAGTGTGCCGGCCGTCAGGTTTGCAGAGCTTCTGGCACCGAAACGGGTGTCACGCAACGTTGCGGAACGTTCCGCAATACTGCATATTGGAAGCGCCAGTCTGGATATTTACCCCGGGTGCGATGCGGAACAGCTAAAAATGCTGGTGGAACTTCTGCGCCTATGCTAAATGATTTCACCGGCGCAGATAAAGTCTATATTGCTTGCGGCTACACAGATCTGCGAAAAGGCATAGATAGCCTGGCACAGCTCGTCCAACAGCAGTTTGAACTGGATCCATTTACCAACACGCTGTTTTTGTTCTGTGGACGGCAGCGAAACCGTATCAAAGGCTTGTACTGGAAAAGGGATGGCTTCATCCTGCTATACAAGCGATTGGAACAGGGCGCGTATCAATGGCCGCGCTCGGAATCCGAGGTAAAGGCGCTAACGCCGCAACAGTACCGCTGGCTCATTGAGGGGCTGCAGATTGAGCAGCCGAAAGCCCACCGCCCGGTAACGGGATTGACCACAGTCTAAGCAGAGAAAAAGCGGCTGGAAACCATTGAAAACACCGGCTTTTGCCGTGTTCTGTGGTATAATGTTTGCATGGAAAACAGAGGAATGCAGACAAGTAACACAGAAGAAATGGTGACCATTTCCCGTGCGGAATATGAGCGGTTGCAGCAGGAAAATGCGCAGCTGGAAGCAAAGTTTGCCGCCCTCGAGCAGGAACAGGCGCAGGTCATTACCAGCCTTACGCTGCAAAATGAGTGGCTGCTGGAGCAGCTGAAGCTATCCAAGAAAAAGCTGTTTGGCCGTTCTTCAGAGCAGGCGGAGCAGATGGTCATGGATCAGCTGAGCCTGACTATGAATGAGCTGGAAGCCTATGCTTTCGGGATCAAAACCGCCACTGAGAAGCAGATCGCTGTGAAAGCGCATGAGCGCAAGCGACAGTCCGGCAATGTGTTGGATGTCGTTCCAGAGGGTACGCCCACCGAGGTAGTAGAGCACCGTCTTCCTGAGAATGAGCGGATCTGCTCTGCTTGCGGCAGCGAGTTGGTTGAGATCGGCAAAGAAGTACGCCGGACGCTGCAGATGAAGCCGGCAGAGTTCTGGATCCGTGAGGACGTATACTACACCTACGCCTGCAAGAACTGTGAGCAGGAGACTGGCGAGGCCAACATTGTGAAGACTCCAAAAGAGCCCGCACTGCTGCCCGGCAGTTTTGCCTCCGCGGAGGCAGTGGCTTATCTGGCAACGCAGAAGTTTGTCATGTACTCTCCTCTGTACCGTCTGGAACAGGAATTTAATCGTCAGGGATTGAAACTGTCCCGGCAGACGATGGCCAACTGGCTGCTGAACGTCTCGGAGAAATGGCTGCGGCCCATCTACGATACGCTGCATGAGCATCTCTGCAGGGAGCCGGTGCTGCACGCGGATGAGACAACGCTGCAGGTGCTGAAAAAACCGGGGCGTTCCTCCACCAGCAAGTCCTACATGTGGCTGTACCGCACCAGCGGATGCGCAAAACAGGCCATTGTGCTGTACGAGTATCAGCCCACAAGAAAAGCAGAGCATGCGGAGACTTTTCTGCAAGGCTTCTCAGGCTGGCAGCACGCGGATGGCTACCAGGGATACCACAGACTGCCGGGCAATGTTCGTGTGGTGGGCTGTTGGGCACATGCGCGGCGAAAATTTGACGAGGCGCTGAGTACCTTGCCGCAAGAGAAACGGAAGGATTCTCCCGCCGCCATGGGCGAGTGGTATTGCTCACAGCTTTTCAAGCTGGATCAGGCATTGGCGGAGCTGACGCCGGAGGAACGATATGAAAAGCGGCTGGAACAGGAGAAGCCTGTTTTAGACGCGTTGTTGTCATGGGCAAATGAGATGCAGGCGAGAACTGCACCGAAATCTGCGCTGGGAAAGGCCATTCACTATCTGTTGGAGCAGTGGCCGTATCTGACAAGATATCTGGAGGATGGCCGTCTGGAGCTGAGCAACAATCGTGCCAAGCGCAGCATTAAGCCATTTGTGATGGGCAGGAAGAACTGGCTGTTTGCCAATACAGCTGGTGGTGCACAGGCCAGCGCCGTGATCTACAGTCTGATTGAAACAGCGGAAGAAAACGGTTTAGACCCGTACCGTTATCTCCTCTGGGTGCTGCAGACTGCGCCACAACTGAGCGAAAACGATAAAGCATGGGCCGAAAAGCTGCTGCCTGCAAATGCCCCGAAAGAATGTTATATGCCGTAAAAGTAATTGACCGCCATCTCGGTGAGCAGCAGCTCGCTCAAGATGGCAGCCTTTTATACGCGGTTACGTTTGACGCTTACTTCTCATCTCGACTTTTTGAAAAAAAGCAAAGAATATCCGCGGGGAAGCTTTTCTTTCCCGCGGATATTGTTATTATTCTCGTCGCTTGGTCTGTTATTCTACCAGCCGCTTTACGCTTTCGCCTTCGTCAATCTCAGCCGGGTAAACGATCCGGCGGGAAACGCCTTCCTTCTGGCACATTTTCTGCACCACCAATTCACCGGCGGCCCGACCCATTTCATAGCTGTCAAAGCCGATCGTCGTCAATCTCACCTTCGCGTTCTTAACAATGGGCGTCGTATCAAAGCTGAGGATACTGATATCGTCCGGAACAGCGACATGGTTCCGGCACAGGCTGTTCAACAGGCCTACCGCCATTGCATCATTGGATGCAAACGCGGCAGTATACTGTTCCTTGTTCTGTGCCAGATACTCTCCAAACCGCTCGCCGCTGGCCTCCGTCAAATCGCCAAGCAGTATATCTTTGCTGTCTAGTTTCAGTCCGGCGTCATGCATAGCGTCCTGGAAGCCCAACAGACGATCTTGGGTGACAACGGAATTGGCATTTCCCGTCAGATACACAATACGGCTGTGTCCCGCATCAATCAAGTATTTGGCTGCCATATAGCCGCCCCGGTAATTATCCACGCAAACCGCATCCGTATCCATAGCCCGCAGATAGCGATTGATCAGCACTACCGGACAGTTGATCTTCTCCAACAGGGAAATCAGCTTCGGAGTTTCCGCCACATTCAGCAGAACAACAGCGCCAAAGCGATTCTGGTCTGCAAAACGGATACATTCTACCTCCCTTTCGGGGTTCGCATTGCTGAACGCCTGGAAACAGAAGCACCCCTTTTCGCCAAGATAAGCTGTCAGTCCCTTGAAATAATCAATATAAACCTGGCTGATCAGATTGGAGGAAACCACCAGAACAATTTTGGCATTCTGCTCATCCTGGCCCAATTGCGACCTTTTGAAATCATAGCCCAGCTCAAGCGCGGCACTTTCGATCCGGCGGCGTGTTTCCGCTCCCACGTATCCACGGTTGGATAATGCGCGAGAGACTGTTGCGGATGATGTATTTGCTAATTCTGCTATGGATTTAATCGTTGCCTTCATAGTTTCGGTGCCACGCCTCTCATTACTTCATTTTATAGTAGTTTCTCTGCTGGGATTCATTGCACGCCATGCTCTGACGCATAGGCATCAAGGTAGTAGATCGCATTGATCAGCATATCTCGGGAAATATAGAACGGCATGTTGCATACATTCCAACGTTTGCCATACACCACATCCACCAGCTTCTCTACATATTCCCTGCGATTTTCATCTGTCAGGCCGATATCCTTTGTGCAGACAGGCAGGCCTACTCTGTGGCAGAAATCAAATACTCTCGCAAAGCGTTCCGGATCATTTTGAAGGATCAGTTGAATCAGCGCACAATAACCCACACCCTGTCCGTGCAGCAGTCCCGTATTGGGCAGAACATAAAAACCCGCCTGCAATCCATGCGCGATAGAAACACCTGTACATTCAAAGCCAAGGCCTGACAGGAGGATCGTTGCTTCCGCAACATCCTCATAAGCAGGCGTCCGTGCATGACATTTTGCGGCACGCAGCGCCTCCAGTCCTTTTTCCAACAAGATATCATAAGACAACTTTGCCAGAGCCATGGCCATTCTGGTCGGCTTGTATGCGCCGTCACCGGCATTACAGACATTGTTGTTGGCATAGGATGCCTCTGCCTCAATATAGGTCGCCAGAGCGTCACCAATTCCGGAGATCAGCATCTTGATTGGGGAACCGATCGTAATTTCCGTATCCACTACCACATAATCGGGATTCTTATAGTGTACCATCAGACACGGCATACAGCCGGGATCATTGATAATGGTATGCGTCGAAGTCGGCGCATCCGTTGCCAAGGAGGTGGGGACGCTGATAAACGCCTTACGGAATGTGGCACCAACAGCTTTGTTTATATCGCAGGCCTGCCCGCCGCCGATACCGATAAAGGTATCTGGGATCTCCGGCAGTGTCTTGCAATACGCCACAATACGGTTCAGCGTCTCCGTGGAGCTCGCGCCGGAAAATTCCACGACATAGCAGGTCATGTCCGATGCTTCAAACAAAAGCGGCAACTTTTTCTTATAATCATTGTAACAAAAAGTGTCAACGATTGCAAGCGCGGTATTACCATAATTTGCCGCAAACTTAGGCAAATTGTTGACCTCACCGGGGCCTTGGATATAGCGGGAAGGGCTTCCAAATGCACGCGCTTCTTTTGCTTTTCCTGCTGGCATAGAGATTCTCCTTTCCGTTGCTCAATAACACTCGCGGTAAATGGCCTCCTCGGCGGCCAGGTTGAAGGGATAGTAGGCGTTGGTCATCAGCCGCTGCTGATTGGCCTCCACGCTGAGGGGGAAGGACTTGAAGTCCGCCTCGGTGAAGCCGCAGTCCCGCAGGGGACGCAGGGGCAGGATCCGCTGCAGCAGGTCGCACAGATAGCCGATGGCATCCTCTGCCTTGCAGCCGGTGATGTCCGCCACCAGCTTCTTGAACTTCATAATCTCGCCGTTGGGGTCGTTCCGGTCATAGTACCGCAGGATCGCGCCGAACAGCATGTAGTTACTCTCACCGTGGGGCACATGATAGGTGCCGCCCAGGGGGAAGCTCATGCCGTGGACAGGGCCGCAGCCCGCCTTCAGGAAGGCGATACCGGCGAAGAAGCTGGCGGTCACGAACTCGTCCAGATACTCGAACCGGGCATCCTGACCCTTCTCGTCGATGAGCTTGAAGCCCTTCAGGATCATGTCCATGGCCTTTACGGAGAACATCTCGCTGGTGATGGTCTTACGATGGGGGCTCAGGAAGGACTCGGTGGCATGCACCAGCGCGTCGATGGCAGAGCAGGCGAAGGGCTTGTAGGGCAGCGTCTTGATGAGCTCGGGGATCAGGCACACCTTGTTGGGAATGATGTCATCGGACACCAGGCCCAGCTTGGTCTCGCCGCCGGTGAGCTGGCCGTCGATCTCCGTCTTTACGATGGCCACGGAGATGTTGGTACACTCGCTGCCGGTGCCGCAGGTGGTGGGGATGGCGATGACGTCCTTCTCGTGGACAACGGGGAAGCGCTTATAGTACAGCTCGTGGACGCTGTCGGGCCGCTTGCAGCCCAGCAGCTTGCACAGATCCATGATGGCGCCGCCGCCCACGGCGATGACCCGGTCATAGCTGTCGTAGGGGATGGCGTCGTACATGGTCTGGATCATGGCCTCGGAGGGCTCACCCGCGCCGAACTTCTCCTGGAACACGAAGCTGCACTTGAGACCCAGTTCCTTCATAAAGGGGGTGTAGATGAACTCGTTGGTCAGCACCACGTCCCGCTCATTCAGCTTGAACTCCTCCGCCATCTGGGCGAAGGTCTGGAACTTATACACGGTGGGCGCGAAGATGATCTCGCGCTTGTCCGCCATCAGGCTGGCGGAAAATGCATCCATTGCCATAATTCTGTACTCCTTTTCTTATTTTCTGGCGATTGCTTTCTTCACAGCGGCCACAATGTTGGCGGCCCGCAGGCCGTATTCGTCCATCAGGAATGCCTGGGGGCCCACCTGGCCGAACTTGTCCTCCACGCCCACAAATTCCTGGACGGTGGGGCGGTTCTTTGCCAGGCAGTTGGCCACGGCGCTGCCAAGACCGCAGGTGACGTTGTGGTTCTCGGCGGTGACGATGGCGCCAGTCTCGGCGGCGCACTTCACCACCAGCTCCTCGTCCAGCGGCTTCCAGGTGAACATATCCACCACACGGACAGCGATGCCCTCGGCCTGAAGCTGCTCGTAGGCTTTCAACGCTTCGTCCACCATGATGCCGGAGGTAATGATGGTGGACTGGTCCTTGTCGCTCTCGTGAAGAATGACGCCCTTGCCCAGCGTGAACTCCGTGCCGTCGCCGTAGACCTGGATGATGTCCTTCCGGACGAAGCGGGTGTAGGTGACGCAGTTGCAGTCCGCCACCTGCTGGGTGACGGCTTTCAGCTGGGCGTAGTCGCAGGGATCGGTGACCACTGCCTGGGGGATGGACAGGTACATGGCGGCGTCCTCCAGCGGCATATGGGTGCCGCCGTTGAAGGCGGCGCACACGCCCGCGTCGGAGCCGAACACATGCACCGGCAGATCGGCATAGGCGGCGGACATGTAGATCTGGTCATAGATGCGGCGGCTGGCAAAGGTGCCGAAGGTGTGGAGATACACCTTCTTGCCGGTGGCGGCAAGGCCTGCGCAGACACCGGCGGCGTTGGCCTCGGCGATGCCTGCCTCATAGGCCCGGTCAGGGTAGGCGGCCATCAGCTGCTTGGTGTTGACGCAGCCCATCAGGTCGCAGTCCACGTAGCACACGCTCTTGTCGGCGGCCATCATGTCCTTCAGCGTCAGGGCAAAGGCGTCCCGGCAGGCGCGGCTGTCCTTTTCATGCTTGGCGATCAGTTCCCGTTTCATTTCCGTACCTCCTCCAATGCTTTCTCGGCGGCGGCGATGGCCTCCTGCCACGCCTCCTCGCTGGGCTGGGAGGAGTGCTCCCGCTTGGGCTCGGCGAAGGTCGCGCCCTTGCCCTTGATGGTGTCCAGCACGATGCAGGAGGGTACGCCCTTCTTGGCATAGGCGTTCTGGATGGCCTGATAGATGGCCTCCACGTCGTGGCCGTCGATCTCTTGGGTGTACAGGCCGAAGCCCGCTGCCTTTTTGGCGATGTCGCCGTGGTCCAGGATGTCGGCGGTCTTGCCGTCCAGCTGGTAACCGTTGTTGTCGATGATGTAGATGAGGTTGTCCAGCTTATGGGCGTAGGCGAAGTGGAAGGCCTCCCACACCTGGCCCTCGTCGGCCTCGCCGTCGCCCACCACGCAGAAGACGTGGCTCTGGCGGCCGTCGATCTTGTTGCCCAGAGCGGCGCCGGCAGCGGTGGAAGCACCCTGACCCAGAGAGCCGGTGGTCAGATCCACGCCGAGAGTCAGTTTCCGGTCGGTGTGGCTGGGGAACTTGGTATGGGGCTGGTTCAGAGTATAGGCATCCTCCGTGGGATAAAAGCCCATCAGCCCGAAGGTGGCATAGGCCACCGGGCCTGCGTGGCCCTTGCTGAGCACCAGCCAGTCGCGGTCGGGATCCCGGGGGTTCTTGGGGTCAAAACGCATGACCTCGCCGTACAGCACGGCCATCAGATCGGCCAGATCCATAGAGCCGCCCACATGGCCGAAGCCGCGGGAATGGATGACCTTCAGCGTCTCCAGACGGATCTGGGCCGCTAATGTCTCGATTTTCTTCTTGTCCATTGTGTGTCCTTTCTTATTGACCGGTCACGCCCAACAGCGTCAGGTGCCGCCGGATGTGATCCTGAATCACCGAATCCAGCAGAGCCTTGTTGCTCTGTAATGTCCGGTAAATGTCATCGCGGAACAGGGAAGCACCCTGTTCGTTCTTGGCTTGCAGCAGGAAGCCGTAGGTAATGTGCATCACCTGGCGGGTGTCCACCATATCCAGCAGGGCGGGCAGGCCCTTGTCGGGGATGTTGTCCATGTCCGGCATCCGGTCCAGGGAGGCGGAGACGTGGTAATAGGCCCGGGCCTCCTCAAAGTGCAGGCGGCTGAAGGCCGCCATGCGGCGGAACAGGGCCGGGTCGCACATGGCGATGACCCGCACCGCCTCCACCCAGCTGGTGCCGGAGGTCTTGAGATGGAACCTCCCGCCGCTGAGCTTGCCCACATAGGGGAAGATGCTGAACTTATCGCTGCCGGAGTGGACGCTGACCCGGTAGCCGAAGGCCTCGGCAATGGCGGCGTGGACGGCGAATTCCCGCTGGAACTGGTCCGTGTCGCCCCGGTAGTCCACGCCCTTCTGGAACTCGCCGCAGAACCGGGGCGCTACGCTGCCGGCCACGACCTGGCGCTCCGCCAGCTCACGGGCGATGAAGTAGTGGGCCTCCGGCGTGGTGGGGACTTCCGTCTCGTCGATGGAGATCTCGAAGGATACGGCATGGGGGGCGGCCGCGATGGCGGCCTGATACACCGTCTCCATAAAGTCCAGCGCCGCGCCGTAGGTCAGCAGCATCTGGGGGAAGAACGTCTCGTCAAAGATCACCTGCCGGCCCTCCGGCAGGGGGAAGGTCTTGCCGCAGTAGGTCTGCGTCCAGCCGTCTAATTGCGCTTGGGTGAACTTTTCCCGGCACTGCGTCAGCGCCGCATCGGCGTCCAGCCGGTAGGCGTCGGGATCGATGTGTTCCGAGCAGTCCAGCGTGATCATGGTGGCGCCGTCGGCAATGGCGGCGCGCACCTCCTCCAGCGTTTTCAGGTGGTCGCCGTCGGCGGCATAGCCGCCGTGATAGCCCGCCTCAAACACCTGCCACGCCACGTCGTCCAGCATCTGGCGATAGCTGCGGCCCGTCAGGTTCAGCTCCCGCTTGGACTGCTGTGCCAGCACGGGGAAAGCCTCGGTGCCCGCCAGCGCGGCGATGTGCGCGCCGGACACCAGCCCCAGCCGGTCGCCCAGGCCCATGGTCACATCGTGTCCCTCCAAGCTCACCGGCTTCAGCTCCGGGAACTTTTGCTGCAATGCCAGGAGATTTCCGGAGGTCAGAGGACATTTCAGGGCATATACCTCCCCTACCGAAATGGTATCCCCCTCAAACCATGGGGGCCTTTCACCAAATATCAGCATCACGGGTAAGCCTCGGTGTCGTGCCAGTAAAAACGCGTTGTTCTTACTTTCGCGCCAGGAGGTCTCAGTCGGCAGATACTCCGCCTCGATGCATTCTGCCAATACTCTCTGCTTATCCAATGTCACATCAGTCCTTTCATGCACAGTTCTCCATTGAGTAAGCTCAACGCAATTTGCGGTTTTTCTTTGCCTTGCGATACCGTAAAACGGTACGGACAAGGCCACCCCCACCGCCCACGGCAAATAGCAGCGCAAAAAAAGCCAAGCCATAGATACCAGTCTCGCTCTGATTTCCATTAAAAATCCCAAACGCCAGGTACAGGGCGATACCCAGCAGGGCAACGCTGGCAAATAGCTCGATCATCAATCGGCTTTCCAATTCAAAGGTCAGCATCTTGCGTTTTTCCACTGCGTTTCCTCCTTGCAGTCAAAATGGTCAGCATGATTTCGGCTCGCAAGCGTTCAGATAGTTGATTGCCTTTTTTGCCGCCGTATCACGATCCGGTTCCGGAAGACATTCCACCGTTACATACCCGTCATACCCTACATCGGCAAGGGCCTGCATAAGTCTGCTAAAATCAAACTGGCCGCTGCCGGGATAACGCCTGGAATTGTCTGCCACATGAAAATAACCCAGTTTCTTTCCACACAGGTGGATCGCTTCATAGGGATCCATCTCTTCCAGTCCCATATGGTAGGTATCAAGATGGACATAGCACTGATCCAGTGCGTGGGTGCTGATAAAATCCAGGGTCTCCTGCGCTGTATTAAAGATGTTTGTCTCATAGTGATTGATGACTTCGATCATGATCCGCACGTTCCGTGAACGCGCATAGTCATTGAGCTGAGACAAACCGTCGGCCAAACGCGCCATATAGATATCACGGTCTCCACCTTGAGGAACAGAGCCCTTGACCCAGCCCAACACGATATCCACACCCAGCTTCTGCGCCTGATCAATATACGCCTTCAAGCCCGAAATAGCGCCTTTGACGTTCTCCGGATCGTCGCTGATCAAACAGTAATGCAGCTGTGTATAGAGGCGTCCGGTAACCAGCATACAGATATCTCCCTTTTTCTGCTGGCGCATGTGCTTAATGCGTTCCCATTCAAAGTGAAACGACGGTAATGTGTGAAACTCTACCGCGTCATATCCGTAAGCCGCGGCCTTCTCCATATTCTCATACAGGTTGCCTGCCAGCGGCAGAGGTGCCGTCATGGGCGAGACCTCCGCAAATGAAATGCCATATTTCCAGTTACGCATATATCTTTCAAAGCCTCCGCGAAATTCTTACTCTGTTATGCAGAAAAAGTGCTGCATCGCCCTGTAGTCACAGCCCCAGATACGCTTTCTTAACTTCTTCACTCTGTCGCAGATTCTCCGCCGTATCGCTCATGACGATATGGCCTGTCTCTACTACATAACCGCGGTGCGCCACCGTCAGGGCTGCATTGGAGTTCTGCTCTACCAAAAGGATGGTTTTTCCATCTGCGTTGATCTGTTTGATGATCTCAAATATCTCATTAACCACAATAGGGGCCAGGCCCAAGGACGGCTCATCCATCATCAGGATCTTAGGATTCATCATCAGGCCGCGACCAACGGCCAGCATCTGCTGTTCACCTCCGGATAGTGTACCTGCCAGCTGGGAGTTTCTCTCCTTCAGCCGAGGAAACAGGCTATATACATACTCATAGTCCTGCTTAATCTTGTCCGTATCCTTCCGCAGAAAAGCTCCCATCTGCAAATTCTCCCGAACAGTAAGGTGTGAAAAAACCTGGCGGCCCTCCAGACACTGGGCAATACCCATGCCGGTGATCTTATGAGCGCTCAAGCCAAGGATCTCTTTTCCCTCAAACAGGACAGAGCCCTTCTGCCCACCGCGGATCAGTCCCGAAATTGCCCGCAGCGTGGTGGTCTTTCCTGCGCCGTTGCCACCAATCAAGGTAACGATCTCACCCTCATCCACATGAAAGGAAATATCATCTACCGCTTTAATGTGACCGTAGGAGTAGGAAAAATGATTGACTTCAAGAATCTTATTCGCCAATGAGGCCACCTCCCAAATAAGCTTCGATCACATCAGGATTCTCCTGAATATCCTTAGGCGTCCCCTGTGCGATCTTCTTGCCGAAGTTCAAAACACTGATCTGGTGCGTGATATTCATGACCAGCTTCATATCGTGCTCCACCAGCAGAATCGTCATTCCACGTTCGTTGATCTTGCGGATCAGTTCTGCCAGATCTACCTTTTCCCGCGAATTCATACCGGCAGCAGGCTCATCCAATAACAGCAGCTTGGGGTTTGTCGCCATAGCGCGAGCGATCTCCAGCTTGCGCTGCTCGCCATAGGGGAGATTCTTCGACTGGTACTCCGCTTTATCGGCTAGGCCCACGAACTCCAGCAGCTCCATACATTTTTCATGGATTTCCTTCTCCTCAGCCCGCTGTTTCGGGGTTCGGATGATGTTAGCGGCCAGGTTGGAACGAATGGTATGATGGCAGCCGATCTTTACATTTTCCATCACCGTCATCGAATGGAACAGGTTAATGTTCTGATAGGTTCTGGCAATACCCTTGCAGCAGATCTCATAGGGCTGCAAGCCGGTGATATCCTCATCTTGCAAATAGATCTTGCCGCTGGTGGGCGCATATACACCGCTGATGATATTAAAAAGTGTCGTCTTTCCGGCGCCGTTGGGGCCGATCAGGCCAAAAATCGCATTGTCTTCGATCTCGAAACTAACATTGTCAACAGCGGTCAATCCGCCGAACTTAATCGTAGCCTGGTCAATTTTCAGCATTCTTCTTTCCCACCTTTCCTCCACGCTTTCTGATTTTGTTTACCAGATCCTGGCCGAGGCCAAAGCAGCCACGTGGCATGAACAGCACTGCGATCAGCACCAGTACTCCGTAAATCAGGGTCTTATATGTACTGAAGCTCTGCAGGGATTCATTCAGAATCGCAATGACCGAAGCGCCGAAGATCGGGCCTACCGGGTTGCCCATACCGCCGAATAGCAGCATGGTCATTTGAAGATTAGACTGGGCACTATTGAAGGTCTCGGGGCTGATAAAGCCAATGAAGTGCGCATACATGGAGCCGGCAACTGAAGCAAATACCGCACTGATCACAAAGGCAAGGATTTTATAGCGGCGAACATTGATACCCATACCACCTGCTGCCACTGTATTCTCGCGAATCGCCATAAACGCACGGCCTGTAGAGGAATGAACGATACGCTGTTTGATGAACAGAAACAGTGCCAGCATAACGAAACTGAAAATGGCAAAACTGTACTTGGAATGTAGCTCATATCCAAAAATACTCAGATCCGGGATCTTGCGGATGCCCTTCATCGCGTTGGTAATATTGGTTGCCTTGCACAGGAATACATACATCATGTTACCAGCAGCAATGGTCAGCAGTGCCAGGAACTGGTGCACCAGTTTGGATGCCGGAATCGCCACAATCACACTCAGAATCACGGTCAGCACGATACCGGCCAGCATGGCCAACCAAGGATTTACGCCATAATTCACGCTGAGGATGGCAGATGTATACGCACCGGTCGCATAGAACATCGCATTACCGAGAGATATCTGTCCGGAATAGCCAAACAACAGATCCAGACCGGAAACGGCAATGGAATAAATTGCGCACAGAACAAAAATCGTCTGGTAGTAAGCGCTGCCCCTGATCACCAGCAGCAAAACGACACCGGCCAGGAACGCCCATGCGGCAAGGGGCACTTTTTTCAAAGCTTTCATGAAATACAATACCTCCCTTTCCCGGTGTTAGCGATCATAAACGTCACCCTTCAGAATACCGCGGGGCATGAACACCATGCACAGCGCCAATATACCAAAGGTAATAAAGTCTTTATAGTCAGAAGTAATATAGGCGGCAGAGAACGTCTCTGTAAAACCGATTATGATGCCGCCAATAATGGCGCCATACATATTGCCATAGCCGCCGATCACGGCGGAAGCAAAAGCCTTCGTGCCGATGCTGCTGCCCATTGTGACGCTGACACCCTGAACCGGCCCCAGCAAAATACCGGCAACGCTGGCCAACGCGCAGGACAGGCCCCAGGTAACGCCAGTGGTCAGATCTACGTTGATACCCACAGAGCGGGAAGCCAACGGATTCATAGCGGCGGCACGCATGCTGGTACCGAAAGTCGACTTGTTCATAAAGAAGTGGATCACCAGCATGGCGATCACGGCAACGAAAATGCAGACGAAAGCCTCAGGCTGGACACGGGTACCGAGGATCACGATCACATCCTTGCTGAAAATAGCAGGGAACTGCACAGCGGTGGTGCCCCAGATATGCTGTGCGGTATTGGCCAGCACAATGCCCAGCGCAATGGTGCCCAGAACGATATAGATGTCCTTTGCATTCTTGCTGAGGATGGGGCGGATCAAAAAGCGTTCAATGATCATACCGATCAGGAACATGATCACCATTGTGGCGATCAGCGCCAGTGCAAAAGGCCAATGCAGGTATCTGTAAAACGTCAGGCCGATAAAAGCACCGAACATCAGCAGTTCCCCCTGACAGAAGGTCATCAGACCAGAGGCGGAATAAATCAAGCTATAGCCCAGTGCGATCAAACCATAAACGCTTCCGATAACCAACGCATTGATGGTCAGTGATAAAAGCATAAACAGTCCTCCTTTTCTCAGTATCTACTCTCGGAATTTGCTGGTGTCGGTAGGTTAAAAGTTCCTGAAAACAGCCGAAGGGGGACATTTACCGCAGCGATGTGTAACGTCCCCCTTCAGTTGTCATGTCAGATCAAAACTCGGAAGAGTGCGTGGAATGTTCCTTATTTGTTCGCCAGATAGTTATCCAGCGTAACGATCTTACCGTGGTCAATGTAGTAAGTAGTTCCGCTGGCAATACCCTCGCCGGAACCGTCGGAGAAATCAAACTCGCCGGCAATGCCAGTGAACTTGTTGCCCAAAATGGCTTCGCGGATCATATCGCCATCGGTGCTGCCAGCCAACTCGATTGCCTGGCACAAGATGTTCATGCCGTCATAGGCACGATAAGCGACTTCTGAGACAGGCAGGTTGCCGTATTCAGCCTGATAGGCCTCCAGGAAAGCACGCTCAGCATCCGTCTGTGCGTCTTCCACAGTCTTAGGCACGAAATAGCAGCAGGAAAACACAACGCCATCAGCATAGTCGCCAGCGATCTCCAGGGTCTGCTGGTCAGCCAGAGACTCGATACCGTAGATATAACCTTCATAACCCTGCATACGTAGCTGTTTTACGATCTTGCCCAGATCCTCGCCGCCACCATTGAGCAATACTCCATCAGGATTGGCTGCCAACATCTTGGTGATTTGGCCGGAGAAATCCGTATCACCGGAAGTGTAGCCTTCCTGAGCAACAACTTCCATCTTGCCGCCATCCTTGATCAGGCCAACAACGGTCTCAGTCGCCAGCTGAGCATACTCGGTCTCAGCGGACAAGGTAGCAATTTTTGTGGCGCCCAGCGTTTCCATGGACTTGTAGCAGTCATTATTGAACAGGGCAGAGCACACGGTAGGACGGAATGTGTAAGACAGGCCAATATTGGTCCAAATCTCGGAAGTACCCGTACCAAACTGAACTACCTTCGCTTCTTCCGTAACATCAGATGTAGCCAGAACGGAAGAGGACAGATGAGAACCAACAATACCAATGACATGATCCTGTTCCACCAAGCGGGTCGCACACTTCACGGAAGTTTCATAGTTGCCTTCGTCATCGTATTCGATCAATTCAATCTGCTTGCCCAGGATACCGCCATTTTCATTGATCTGCTTAACAGCCAGCTTGGCAGCAGTCTCACCGGAAGTACCGACAGATGCAGCAGATCCGGACAGCGGGCCGTACCAGCCAAGTTTGATGGTATCACCTGTAGAATCAGCGCCGTCAGTTGAGTCTGCGTCATTGTTGTTTCCGCTGCAGGCGAACAAACTGAACGCCATAGCCAGCGCAAGCAATAGTACGAAGATTTTTTTCATCATTTTCATCCTCCGTAATTTGTTTTTATTTTTTAACGGGTATGATGAACCCCGTCAAATACAAGCCGCTCTGCAAATGTTTCATTAATTTACACATTCGATTCCACACATCATTTCATCTTTTAATGCATCGTCCTATTTCATTGTAGGTTTTGTCAAACCTACCACTTTCTATCAAGCAACCGTTTGTGATTAATGTAAGATTATCATGTCGTTCATGAAAAGTCAATGTAACAAAAGTGAGATTTTTTTCATTGTTATATGGTAACTTTGCACAATGCTCTTCATTTGACATATGACTCCATCCTACTTGGGTGTCACCAGCATAGCATTTAGTCTATTATTTGAATCAATGACTATACGATCCCGGAGGAAGCCTATAAAATCGTCAACAGCGCGGTGTGAAGGACATACAAAAAAGGGTCTTTTATGTACCAAAAGCGGTACATAAAGGGCCCTTTTTCTTTGCTTACTTTTCACCATTGAGCTTCCAGCTTACGGCCTGCTGACGGCCGGTGATGAAGCGGCGGTAGATGCCGTTCTGGGCCATCAGCGCCTCGTGGGTGCCCCGCTGGACGATCTGCCCCTTGTCCACCACCAGGATCTGGTGGGCGTGGCGGACGGTCTTGAGCCGATGGGCGATCATGATGACGGTCTTTTCGTGGGTCAGGGCGTCGATGGCCTCCATCAGCTCCTGCTCGTTCTCCGGATCCACGTTGGCGGTGGCCTCGTCCAGGATGATGATGGGCGCGTCCTTCATCATGGCCCGAGCGATGGACAGCCGCTGCCGCTCACCGCCGGAGAGGGTGCCGCCGGACTCGCCGATGACGGTGTCATAGCCCTGGGGCAGCTTCATGATGAAGTCGTGGCAGCGGGCCCGCTTCGCCGCCTCGATGACCTTTTCCATGGGGGCATCCGGCTGGCCGAAGCGGATGTTGTTGGCCACGGTGTCGTGGAAGAGACAGACATTCTGGAATACGAAGCTGAAATTCCGTAAGCGAGAGAAACTAGCAATTGCTATAGTTTCTCTCGCTTTTAGTTTTTACTTAGAACGCCCTATGCGCGATTTTCTTTATAAGATCGCCCCAATGCGTCAGCAGCCAGCAAGGCATCCGCAACCATATCTGCTGTGACTTCAAAGGGCAGATTGTGAATGGTAGAACCAGGTACACAAGCCTTCTCTGCGGCACGGTGAACCGCTACAGCTTCCACATGCTCATAGCCCAGGTCTGCAAAGCAAACAGGCAAGCCCACCTTCAGGCAAAAGTCCAATACCTCGTTAGTTTCCGTAGCAGGCGCATTTTCCAGCACTAATTGTGTAAGGGTACAAAAAGCCACTTTTTCACCGTGTAACGCCTCATGCAACTCCGGAATCACTGTGAATCCTTTTTGAATGCCATGTGCCGCAGCCAGGCCTCCGCTTTCAAAACCTACACCGGATAAATATGTGTTGATCTCCACCACATTTTCCAGCGCTGTTGTCACAGCTCCTACTTCCACCGCCCGTTTCGCGTTAAGGCCATCCGCTTTCAGAACCTCCCAGCACATCTTCGCAAGGCCCGTGGCGGAGCAAGTAGGTTTGGCATGCACTTGATTGTTGCTGCCGGAAGCACGGCAGGCACGAGCCTCAAACCATGTTGCCATAGCGTCCCCCATGCCGGCCACTAGCATTTTTGCCGGTGCTTTTGCGATAACCTCCGTATCAACGATAACCACATCAGGACAAGCATTCAAGAAAAGATATGCGTCAAACACGCCATCATCAGTATACATGACACTCAAAGATGAACACGGTGCGTCTGTAGCACAGACGGTTGGGATAATGACCATAGGCAATCCCGTATAATACGCAATACCTTTGGCGGTATCCAGCACCTTACCACCGCCGATTCCCACTACAACAGTGATGCCAATATCCCTGCAATGCTGCGCCCAATTTTCAATCTTAACGCGGGTACACTCCCCTGCAAACTCCTGGTAATCAATGGTATATCCTTTACCAGCAAAGCAGGCGTTCAGCACTGCCATGTTGCGCCTTGTGCCTCCAGCGGTCTGCAGAATCATCAAATGCTTACCCATTCCCTGCAAATATTGGTCAAGCTCGCTCATGATGCCTTTCCCCTGCACATATTTTGCGGGGCTTTTCAACATTCTGCTCATGTCTATTCTCCTTTTGAGATATTACTACTTCCAATTGTTTTCTAAAAAAGTCAGGATATCCGCCGCTGTGGGCGGGCACCCCTTGCAGGATACGACACAGCCCTCTGTACATCTCCCTACGCCGATCGCGCCGCCTTTTTTTCGGTACCCTTGCCCGATGCAAATTTTTTCCTGATGGCCCCAAAGTTCATCGCGTCGCTCTAACTTATCCAGAGCATGAATCAGCATACCATAGCAGGCGCTGCAAGCATTGTCGGCTGCCACGTATTCTGCCAGTCTTTTGACCCGGCGCGTGGTACGCGTCGGAGCAGCGAATGTGCCCTTGTTGAGATCTATCAGTTCTGCATTCTCTACATTCGCTGACCCTACCCCAAGTTTTTCGGCCAAGGAGATATACGTCACCTCATCCATATCGTAGCCCAATGTACGGCAGGCAAAGGCATCTACCAACACCGGATCACGTGCACAGAGAATGCGATTCATGGTGACGGGGTTGCCTCCTTCCTCAAAATCCAAATCTCCACAGATATTGTCCACAATAATCAATTCATTGGAAAACACTGCGGCGAGATGTGCAATCGGACTATGGAGCCCCTCCGCATGGAAACGGCGCTTTTCTCGATTGGGAAGAAGCCCCTTGTGATTTTTCAGCGCGCAGGTGACTACGGTCTGGCAGTGGCCTTTCAGGACGGGCAAGTTAATCAGAAAGTCCAGTTCAAGCGCCTTGCTGCAAACATCCACTCGGAGGCCCCTAGCATCCACTCGCACCGCACTGTCCGTCTGCAGATCGATATATTCCACACCATACTCGCGACAGACCGGCCCAATACCACTGACCTCATAGGCACGCTTTGTTCGATCTCCCACCCAGGAGCCTTCCAGAACGCAGAAATTGTCATATCCACGACCTTGCAGAAAGCGGATCACACCTTCTATGATTTCCGGATGGGTCACCGCGCCACCGTCAGCCGTAGCCGCTACCACCAGATTCGGTTTGATGCCAATGCGGGCATGACGGTCAGGCACCAGGCCTTCAAAGTCGGCCGCTTCCAGCAGGCGCACCGTCATGTCGGTATAGTCTGTACCGTAAATGGCCAAAATTTGATGCTTTTCCATAGTGTCAAAGCTCCTTTATGAAACGGTATTCTGTGCGATATATCTTTTTCTCACCGGCACACAGCGCGGCGCTAGGAAACGACGGGCAGTTGGGCGCATCCGGAAACTGCTGCGTCTCCAAGCAGAAGCCTGTCTGCGATCCGTACTGTGCTCCGCTCTTTCCGCGAATGACCGATAGGCCATTTCCAGAATAGGCCTGCATGCACGGCGCATCCGTCCATACCTCCATGGCAATATCGTCATAGCGCACCGAAGCGGCATGATCCCACTTTCCAGATAGAACGTATGGATGGTCAAAGCCACGCGTGGGCTTCAGCGCCGGGTCATCCAGTACATCACCTAAGCGCACACCGCGGTGCAAGTTGAACACTGTTCCTTCCACTTGACACAGCCGACCAGTCGGTACTGTATCACTGTCCAACTCACACCGTATCGCAGATGGGATCGTAAATACATGATCACCCAATGCCGCATGTCCCGCGTCATGTCCCGCTAGATTCCAATAGCTGTGATTGGCCAGAGAGCAAACTGTGTCGGTATCGGATACTGCCGTATACATCAACTCCAGCGTGCTATCCCTCAGAGAATAAGTCGCCGTGACCGTCAGATTGCCAGGAAAGCCCTGGTCGCCGTCCGGGCTGAAGAGCGTCAAGGTAATGGCGCTCTCTGTACAATGTGTCATGCGCCACAGCTTCTGATGAAAGCCGACCTTGCCACCATGGAGGCAGTGGGGCGGGCGATTACAAGGCAACTGATAAGTTATTCCATTGAGGGTAAACCGTCCGTTGCGTATACGGTTGGCATATCGACCTACCGTGGCCCCCATATTGCCAGCGTTGCTCAAGTACTCTTCTGCCGTATCATAACCTAATGCAACATCACGCCCATCGATCATACAAGATACCAACGCGGCACCCAAATCAGTAACACGCGCAGTTATACGTTCATTGTGAATTTCATATTGCTGCACTGGTCTGCCGTCTGGCATATGGCCGAAAATCCTACTGCTCATCTCAGCCGCTCCGTATACCGCATTAGATTGCTCACAGTGAAGCGCAGGTTTTTCTCGGCATGCTCCCGCACCGTCTCAAAGGGTTGGGGCATGGGGTTGATGGGGAAAACACCGCTGACACCCTCGTCGTACACCGCGTTGACATCTGTTTCGCTGGCACCCACCAAGGCAGCCACAGGGACACCCAACTGTCTTGCACGGCGAGCCACACCGATGACCACTTTACCCCGCAGACTTTGTCCATCCAATTTCCCCTCGCCCGTCAGCACCAGATCTGCGTCTGCCGCCAGACGGTCAAACTGTGTGATATCCAGTACGATATCAATACCCATGCGCAGCGTACTGTTGAAAAACGCCACACTGCCACCGCCGAAACCGCCTGCCGCGCCACTGCCGGACAGGTGCAGGATATCACACTTTAGGTCACGAGCCACTACGTCCGCCAAATGCCGCAGTCCCGCATCCAGACGCGCCACCACGCCTTCGTCCGCGCCCTTTTGGGGGCCAAATACCGCACTGGCGCCGGTCTCTCCACACAGGGGATTGTCAATGTCGCACATGGTGGTAAAGGGTACATTTTTGACCAAAGGGTGCGCATGTGCCAGAGAAACCGAGACAATATCCTTCAGCGTACCGCCCACAGGGATAAACGTTTCCCCCGCCGTGTTGCGGAATTCCACGCCCAAGGCAGCAGCCGCGCCGCAGCCTCCGTCATTGGTGGCACTGCCGCCCAGCCCCAAAATCACCTGTTTTGCACCAAGGTTCAGTGCGGCGGCGATCAATTGGCCCACGCCATAAGTGGTGGTGGCTTCGGCATTGCGGCGTTCGCCCACCATAGGCAGACCGGCGGCCACCGCCATCTCCACAACGGCGATGCAGCCCGGCAACATGGCAAAATAACCGGTGATATCCTCAAAATACGGCCCCTTGCAGGCAACTTCAATGCGCTCACCGCCTACCGCCGTCAGGAATGCTTCCACGGTGCCCTCCCCGCCATCGGCGACTGGAATCGACACGATTCGTGCGTCGGGCTCCAAGGCACAAATCTCCTCGGCCATAACGCGGCAGATAGCCGCCGATGACAAAGTACCCTTAAAAGAGTCTGGAATCAGGACATATTTACTCATGGTCATCTCTCCTTTCGGAAAAAAGGGGGGAAAGCTTCGCTTTCCCCCTTTTCTTTGCATGGTTTATTTTGCGAAGTTTACGCCGCCCAATTCCTCGTAGTGCTTGGCAATAGCGCTATGATCGCAAGAGCCGTTGCCGTCAGCAGACAGCTTCTTCAAAATCTCCAGCATTTCCGCAGTCAAAGGCAGCGGTGCGTCACAGGCCGCTCCGGTATTCATAGCATTGGTCAAGTCCTTGATATGCAGGTCGATGCGGAAGCCGGGCTTATAATTGTCGGCCAGCATCATGGGTGCCTTGGCGTTCATCACATTTGAGCCGGCCAAGCCGCCCTTGATGGCCTCAAACACCAACTGCGTGTCGGCACCGGCTTTCTCCGCCAGCATCAGGCCCTCAGCCAGCGCAGCAATATTCACTGCCACAATAATCTGGTTCGTCAGCTTGCAGGTGTTGCCACTGCCAATGGGTCCCACCCACGTGGCGGAAGCACCCATGACCAAAAGAAGGTCCTTTGCACGCTCGAAGTCTTCCTTATCGCCGCCTACCATAATAGCCAAGGTGCCTGCCACGGCCATCGGCTCACCACCGGACACAGGCGCATCAATGAAATGTACGTCGTACTTTTTCAATTCGGCATAGATTTCTTTGGAATCCGTAGGTGCGCCGGAGGTCATATCCACAATGAGCGTACCGGGCTTACAATACTGGCTGATGCCCTGCTCACCACACAGCAAGCCCTTCACATGAGGGCTGTTGGGCAGCATAGTGATAATCATGTCGCAGTTCTCGGCGATCTCGCGGGCGTTCTTCGCCACGGCGATACCAAAGTCAGCCGCTTCTTTCAGGCGCGTTTCATTCAGATCAGAAACCAGCAGATCATAGCCGGCCTTTTTCAGATTCTTAGACATTGGAGTACCCATAATACCCAGGCCGATGAAACCGATCTTACTCATAATGCATTCTCCTTTTCAAAATTCATAGTGGCGATGCCGCCAAGGCGGACATCATGTTTCAATTTGCAATTTTTTTGCCAGTCTGTGCAGTGTGGTAGGATCCATATCCAAAGCCACTGCTGCTTTGCGCAGGCTGCCCTGCTGACGCAGCGCGTTTTCTATCATCTGTTTTTGCAGTTCCTCTACTGCCTGCTTCATACTGCCGCCAGCAGCCAAATACAGCGATTTTTCCTCGCTCGGATGTTCACCCTTTTTGCGAAGCCGCGCCGGAAGATCTTCGCTGTCGATGATCTGACCCACAGCGGATACCGCAAGATTTTCCACGGTATTGCGCAATTCACGAACGTTTCCAGGCCAATCATACTGGTTGAAGCATTCGCGTGTCGCCTGAGAAAATTCCCGCTTGAACTTATACTTCTCGCAGAAAAACTGCAGATAGTATTCCGCCAATGGCAGGATATCCTCGCGGCGTTGCCGCAAAGGCGGAATCTGTAATTCCACAACATTTAAGCGGTAATAGAGAGCATCCAGAAAGGTTCCCTCCGTGACCATAGCCTCCAAGTCCCGGCTGGTGGCGGAAATAATCCGCACATCGATTGGAATGGCTTTGGAGCCGCCTACACGGCGGATCTCGCTTTCCTGAATGACGCGTAGCAACTTTGCCTGCATGGGAAGCGCCATATCACCGATTTCGTCAAGCAATATCGTACCGTGATCTGCCAGTTCAAATAAGCCACTTTTTCCTTTATTCCGAGCTCCGGTGAAAGCACCTGCTTCATAACCGAATAGTTCGGATTCCATCAGCGGCTCCGGGATTGCAGAGCAGTTGATCTTAATGAAAGGCTTATCGCTCCGGTCACTATTGTTATGGACGAAAGAACTCAACACCTCTTTACCCACACCGGTTTCCCCCAAGATCATAATGGAGGTTGGGTAGACGGCCACCTGCTTCGCCTTTGTAAAAATACGAAGCATCTGGCTGCTGTTGGCAATGTAGTTGCGTTCACCAAAACTCGACAACCGCTGGCGATAGGAGTCGTTTTGTTCCGTAGCGTCATCCAGGCGACGTAGTAGTGCGTCCTCTCCTGTCTCCATGACCAGTTGACACGTTACATATGTCTTTCCATCGCAAAGGAAGGGATTGATGGCAAGAATAAAGTCTTCTGTCTGTGTGGAGACTTCTGTCATATGGTCCATCGCATCGTGAATACTTTGTGACAGAGTTTTGCGGTGTGCATCCAGCGTCTTACGCATGCCGAGCCAGAGACGGTTCTGATAGATTTTCGTCCCTTTTTCATCACACAGCATGACCGGAATGCGCATTGCATCCAGTATTTTTTGAATATTCTCGCTGATGCCGCACTCTTTCATCTGTTCACCTCTGCGCTTATAATGCCTGTGCCAACAAGGACACCTCTTCCTCACGCTTCCGTTGGATCATATCGGTCGCAACGGAAAGCACATAGGAAATATTGGTGGGATTCGCCACCCCCAAATCCGCGATGTCCAAGGCACTTCCGTGGCCTGTGGACAATACAGGATAGGGCAGATTCGTATAGATACAAGCCGTGGCCTGGAACATCTGCGCCTTCATCGCGATATTGCCCTGATCGTGGTACATATACACGATGCCATTATAACCTTCACGCTGTGCCCGGAAAATCAATGTCTCAGCGCCAAAGGGGCCGTCAATCTCAATTCCTTCGCTTCGTAATTGCTCTATGGCCGGGATAATGATCTCGCGTTCCTCTTCGCCAAGTCCTTCTTCGACACTGTTCAATGCTGCCACAAGGAGGCGGGGCTGCTCTCCGCGGATGCCAGTGACTAACTTGGCCAGATGCCGTCCTGTTTCTGTCACACGCTCTTTAGAAAGCAGCGTAGCGATCTCGCGGAAAGGCACATGCCCCACTGCGGACATGCGGATCACATCGCCGCCTTTCACCGCAGTTTGGATCTCATGGATACCCGCACAGTGTTCCAAAATCTCATATTCCGAGTGAAAACCGCACCCGGACTTAGAGATAGCCTCCTTGGTGGACGGTGCCAGAATTAGGCCTTCTATCGCGCCGCACTCCAGCAGTTCATAGCCGGTGGCAATGCTCTGATAGGATATCTGCCCGGAAGCATTGGTCACCATGCCCAAGATCACATGCGACACATCACCGTCAATATTGACGACAGGGACACCCTGGGAATCCAGCTCATCCCAATCTACCTGCATGGCTTCCTCCGGTTGATAAGAGGTTAGCAGGCATTCAGGATATATGCGCTGCGCCATAGCCATTAAAAGCTGATAATTACCAATCAGCACGGGCCGGCATCTGTCATAAAAATGGGGACGACGCAGAAGCTTCAGGACAATCTCCGGGCCAATTCCCGCTTGATCACCCAGCACAAAGCCGATTCGCGGTTTCATTCTTAAGTTTTGCATGATACACCGTCCTCGTTTCTGGGGTAGACCGATTGGATGTTTTGGATTCTTTTCCAACATTTTACCCCATAATGTTCCATGGATGCAAGCATTATATCAGCCGTGGCACAGCGTAAGGCCGCCATCCACAAAAATCGTCTGTCCGGTGATATAGCTGGAGGCATCAGACGCCAGATACAGCGCCACATCGGCGATCTCGCTGCGTTGGCCGCGCCGTCCCATGGGGATCTTGGCACACATGGCCTCCTCAGCACCGGGAACCTTATACTTGGCCTCGTTGATCTTGGTGGGGATCGAGCCGGGACCGATGCAATTCACGCGGATGCCATCCGGTGCCCACTCACGGGCAAAGGACTTGGTCATCTGGCTGATGGCCGCCTTGGTACCGGCGTAGACCGCCTGACCCACCACCACAGTAACGGCGTTGACGGAGCCGATGTTGATGATGACGCCGCTTCTGCGCTTCAGCATATCCTGTGCTGCGGCCTGGCAACCGAAGTAATAGCCCCGGAAATTGGTGTGCACCACGCTGTCAAAAATCTCCTCGCTCACATCCACCGTGGGGCAGGGGTGCTCAATACCAGCATTGTTGACCCACACATCAATGCGTCCGAAACGCTGCACAGCAGCGTCTCGGAAAGCACGGATGTTGGAAACCACACTGGAATCGCAGGAGGTAATGAACACACGCGCATCGTCCGGCGCGACGAAGCTCTTTACCGCTTCGCGCACACGATCCGCGCTGCGGGAGCACAGCGCCAGAGAAGCCCCTGCCTCATAGAAAGCCTTAGCGATCTCGAGGCCGATGCCGGAGGACGCGCCGGTAATGGCTACGACGGTGCCGGTATAGTCAAAAGAAGTTGTCATACGCGCCTCCTCAGCACAGGTGGAACAGTCTAGGCAGCCAAACAACGATGGTCGGCCAGTAGGTGATAATGAGCAGGCAGGCGATCATCATCAATACGAATGGCATAATACTCTTGATCATCTGGTGTGTGGTGATACCAGCGACCTTTTGCGTCAGGAACAGGCACAGACCCACAGGAGGCGTGATAAGCCCCAGGGTCAAGTTGAAGATGACCATGATACCGAAGTGCACGGGGTCGCAGCCCAACTGCACGGCCAGCATACCCAGGATGGGGCCCATGATCATGTAGATGGCGTTGCCCTCCATCAGCATGCCCAGGATGAGCAGCAGGATGTTTATGAGGAACAGCAGGATGTACTTGTTGTCGCTGAGGCCCAGGAAGAAGGCGGTGAGCTTGGTGGGGATCTGGTTGTGGGTCAGCACCAGGCCGAAGATGGAGGCCATGGAAAGCACGAACAGCGTGGCTCCGGCAAACACAGAAGTATCCATCAGGATCTTGAAGAGCTTCTTCAGGGTGAGGGTCTTGTACACGAACATGCCGATCAGAATGGAGTACACGGTGGCCACGCAGGCGCCCTCGGTGGGGGTGAAGTAGCCGGAGAGGATACCCACGATCAGGATCACGGGCATCATCATAGCGGCGAAGGAATCCTTGAAGGAGACCCAGATTTCATGACGGCTGGCTTTGCTCTGCAGAGGATAGCCGTTCTTCTTGCTGATGAACCAGCACAGCACCATCTGCAGCAGGCCCATCAGGATACCGGGCAGCAGGCCGCCGATCAGCAGCGCGCCGATGGACACGCCGGTGATAGAGCCGTACAGCACACAGGAGGTGCTGGGAGGAATGATGGGCGCGATGGTGGAGGACGCTGCGGTGACGGCGGCGGAGAAAGGCTTATCATAGCCAGCCTCCTCCATGGCGTCCATCTCCATGCGGCCGATGCCGGACACGTCGGACACGGCAGAGCCGGACATACCGGCCATGATCATGGAGGTCAGCACGTTCACATGAGCCAGGCCGCCCCGCAGGTGACGCACCAGCGTACCGGCAAAGCGGAAGATCTTCACGCCCACCTTGGAGCCGGTGAGGATGAAGGAGGCCATCATGAAGAACGGGATGGCCATGGTGGTAAAGGAATCCAGAGAGTTGACAGCGCGGGTGGTAATGGCCACGGGAGTGGCAGTGGCGTTGATCAACAGCATGAGGATGGCAGAAAGGCCCATAGAGAAAGCAATGGGCACACCCAGGAACATCAAGCCGATCAACAGGATAAACATAATCGCTCCGATCATGGAATCAGTCCTCCTTCTCGTCAGTTTTGTCGCCCAGCATGGCGGCGCGGATCGCAGCTTCCTCCTCGGCCTCCTCGGCGCGCAGCGCGGCTTCGGCCTCGGCCTTCTTCGCATTCTCAATGGCAGTGACCTTGCCGCCGGAGACGAAGTCGTAAATAGCAACGATCAGGTCATACAGGGTATAGACCGTGTTGAAGGTCATGGCGATGGGCACACTGAGGTAGACCCACACGCGAGAGATCTGCAGGGCAGGGGTACGACCGTTGACGATGATCTTGTTGCCCACCAGCATGAAGCCGAATACCATCAGCATGCCGCAGAAGATCATGATCATGGCATCAATAAGAATGCGCATCACGCGGCGGGTCTTGTCGTTATAGCGGTTCAGGAACAGATCCACCGTCAGGTGCTCGCCCTTGGCGGTAACGGCGATGGAGGCGGTATAGGTCATCCAGATCAGGGAATAGGTGCCGATCTCCTCGGTGACAGGCACCTTGAAGTGGCACACACGACCGATCACCTGCACGGTGACGGCGATGATCATAACGATCAAAAAGCAGGCGGCAACGATCTGAGAGCCCTTCACGACGCCCCCGAAGATCTTGTCCACTGTGTTCTTGATCTTCACAAAGTATCTCTCCTTCCAAGTGTGTTTTACTCAGCCCTAAGCTGATGGGATGCGGCAAAAAGCGTTGCCGTCTCCCTTCAACTTAGGACTGCATGGGAAGAGGGAATGTTCCCTCTTCCCATGCCGGATGAATAGCAATTAACAGCGTTAGCTTCTTCTATAATTAGCCCTTCAGCGCATCATAGAACTCCTGAGTGAAGTCGCCCTTGGCGATGAACTCAGCGGCCACGTCCTTGGTAGCTTCCTTGAAAGCGTCAAAGTCGATATCCTCAGCGCGGAGAACCTCGGCGCCGGCGTCAGCGAAGGACTGCCAGGCAGCGTCGACTTCTTCCTGCAGAGCGTTGGTACGCCAATCGGTGACCTCAGCGCAGCCCTTGATGATGGCTTCCTGCTGGATGGGGGCCAGACCGTCGAACCAGGCCTTGCTGACGAAGATGGGGATCAGGCCGCCGGTGTGGTTGGTCTCGGAGATGTACTTGCACTGCTGCTCCAGATTGATGGAGTGCAGCTCGGTGATGGCGTTCTCAACGGCATCGCAGGCGCCCTGGCTCATGGAGGTGTAGACCTCGCCCCAGGAGATAGTAACAGGAGAAGCGCCCATGGCGGAGTTAATGGCGGTGTTCACGGGGGAGGTGGGGCTGCGCAGGACCAGGCCCTTCATATCCTCGGGGGACTTGATGGCATGCTTGGTGTTGCAGACAACACGGAAGGGACGGTTCACATAACCCACGATCTGCAGGTTGATCTCGGCGAAGGCTTCATCCAGGGCCTTATGAACATCGGTGTCGCCCCAAATCTTGCTCATAGCATCCTCGTTGGAATCGAACAGGTAAGGCATGCACAGCGCATTGGCCACGGGAGCATAGTTGCCCAGACCGTCGAAACCACAGATGGCAGCCTCGATCTCGCCCAGCGCCACACCCTCGGAGAACTCCACGTTGGAGCCCAGCTGGGAAGCGGGATAGACCTCGACGTCGATGGTACCCTCAGAGTACTTCTCCACCAGTTCCTCGATCATCAGCATTGCCTGATACTCGCCCAGGTTGGGATCGGCGGTGGTGGTGCCGGCCAGCTTCATGACGACCTTCTCAACATTGGCGTCGCTGCCGTCAGTGGCAGGATCGGGCTGCTGCTCCGTCTGGCCGCAGGCGACCAGGCTCAGCACCACGACCAGAGCCAGAAGCATGCACAAAAACTTCTTCATTGTTTGTTCCTCCTAGTAAATTTTTTGATTTTTTATTTCACGGCGTTTGCCGAAAAATACAGAAAATGGATTGTGGGCTTATACCCGAAGGAGATAGCCCTCCAGCGCTCGCTGTGCCCGTTCATCCTTCATGCGCATCAGCGCAGCCACAGCGGTGGTACAGGTGCCGCCGCCCACGCCTTTGCCTTCTCCGTTGGCGATGGCCTGAGCAGCACCGGAAACGGTAAGGACGTCGTTTTCGGCGGCGTAACGCTCCACATGGCCCAGCATCCGCTTTGCACAGTCAATGCTGCGCGTAAGCAGTGCCTGCCATTCTTCGCCGTCAATGACCGGGGTATGGGCCGTTATGATCTGACTGGGCGAGACGGCCCGCAGCTTCTCCATGGAGGCGATATAGGCGTCGAGATCCGTGATCTGCGGACATCCGGAGAAGAAGCCGTCGCCGATGACGCCGTCACCGCAGAAGAGGACGCCAGATTTTTCTTCCATCAGGCACACGCTGCCCATGGAGTGGCCGGGGATGGCGATCACGCGGAAAGCCGCATCATCAAAAGTCAGCACCTGGCCATCCTCCAGATAGCCGTCCGGCTCCACCGGCTGGCCCACCTCTGACCAAAAGACTGTATGACGGGCGGCAGGCAGTGCGAAGTCGTCTGCAAACTGGGCAAACAGTCCCTGCCAAAGCCAGTCGTAATCAGTGATATGCCGTTCGTCACCCTTGCCCACCAGCACACGGCCGCCACAGGCTTTCGTCACGCTGTCGCAGCCGATGTGATCCCAATGGCCGTGAGTCAGCAGCAGCACGCTTTCCCGGCCATCCCGCAGGTAGGGCAGTTTGCCGGCAGCACCGGAGGCAAGCCCTCCGTCAAAAAACACGTTATAGTGCTTCGTCTGCCACAGATAGCTGCGGGTAAAAATGTTCAGATAATCATCCTGAAATGTAATCATATGTGTATCCATATCAGTGCATCGGGCGCTTCAGAGCCAGATTATACAGCACCTCCATGCTGGAGATGATGTTCTTGGGGTCGGCCGTTCCCTTGCCCGCCTTACCGTAAGCAGGACCGTGGCCGACGGAGACCACGTTGGCGGGGATACCGGAGTAAATCAGCACACCGTCGCCGAAGAAGCAGCTCTTCATAGCAATATTGCCCTGATCGTGATATAGGAACACCACGCCGCCAACCTCGCCGCTGCGGGCCTTCAGGAACACGGTATCTGCAGGGCTGGGACCCAAAACTTTTTCACCCTCATTGCGAAGCTCATCGATTGCCGGCTGGATAATGGTGGCTTCCTCGTTGCCAAAGAGTCCGTTTTCACCGGCGTGGGGATTCAAGGCCGCCACGGCGATATTGCAGCGATCCTCCGGCAGGAACAGGCGCATCACGCCAAGCAGCTTGTGGGCAGTGGCGACGATTCCTTCCGGCGTCAGCTTGCTGACGATGTCCCGGAATGCACAATGCCCTACCACAGTGGCGCGGAAAATATCTTCGCACTTGATCACGGCGCTGCAGGAATCGGCGTGATAATACTCTTTAAACAGATCAAATTCAGCACTATAAGGAAGCTTGGCTTCGTGGAATGCCGCTTTGGTAATGGGTGCCATGGAGAAACCATCAATAATACCTGCGCGCTCCAGCTCCATCGTCTTTATCATGCTGTCATACTGCAACTTTCCGCTGTCGGATGTTACCGTGGAGAACCGAATATCCGGGCCTGCCGGAACATCGCAGAAATAACAAACGTTCGCGCCGCCCTCGGTGGGACGACCGGCAAACGGACGGATGTCAAGGTTTTCAAATCCTGCCACATTTTGGCAAGATATCCGGAATCGTTCTAAATTTCCCACAAGAACAGGAATATACTTCCCATCGTTAGCAAGCACAGCCTTTGCAACCATTTCCGGACTGGAACCTGCGTGGTCACCCAGAATAATACCGAGCACGACTTTCTTTTCCATGATCTATCTCCTCTGTAAAATGTTTGTGCCTTTCGGCACGGTAGTAGCTTTTGCTAATTATATATAGCAATTATCGTGCCAACTTGAAGTTTTAATATCAAATTTTCTTTTTCCACATTTTTTTGTTTATTTTGTCAGTTGTGTGCAACTTCGCTTTGTTTATAATGACCGCCATTTTTCGAGCTTTTTCTCGCTTTCCTACATGGCAGTGCTTACTTTCGACGAATTATAATCCCGAGTGCATCAATAATGATACACTCGGGGCTTCTATTGCGATTCAGTTTTGCAACAAAGATTCGCGGTTTTGCAACGCACCGTTCCCGATCATAGACATGCAAAGCCGGTAACCGTCAAACCTCCCCATGCATGGACACGCATGAGACAATAGTGGGTGAGTAATCGGGTTAAAAACCCTATAATTCCCTCTTAGTACGCGCGTATAAGAGGGAGTTTATAGGAAAGACGCCCGATGCCCCACCTTCATCACCTAAATGTAAAAGAAAAGACCGCCATCTCGGTGAGCCGCAGTTCGCTTCGAGACGGCGGCCTTTTGCGCATAAATTTTGACGGAACCGGCCTTTTTATACGCGGTTAGGTTTGACGGTTACTACGCCATGCTGTTATGTAAGTGATGAAATATGATTGCAATTGTTAGGTCGTTGCGTTATAATATAAAAACTGGGAGGTTTGCTATGGGAAGTAGAGTTACATTAGACGATATTGCACGCGCGGCTGGTGTGTCGAAATATGCGGTGTCGAGAGCGATCTCTGGCAAGAACGGTGTCAGCGATGCGACCAGAGAGAGGGTGCTGCGTCTCTGCGACGAGTTGGGCTATATCCGTCATAGAGAGAAGATTGACCAGACAATTATCATGTTTACCCCCAAATCGGAGATTGATACGGCAGCATTTTGGATGAGCGTTATTCAGGGCATCGAAACCGAAGCGGCACGACAAAAGTACTGTTTGAACATCAAGACAGTGGACGGAGAAATTGATGATATTGAGCTGCATTCTATCATCAGCAATGCTGCTGGAGCGATATTTGTCAGTCATAAAACCGCTCGTCTGGCACAGCGAGTGTATCAGGAATGCCCCACCTTGCTTCTGACCTATCCCTTGACTCCGCTACTCCCCGTTGACAGCATGACGATTTCGGATCGGGAAGCAATGGAAGCTCTTTCTGATAAACTGATCGCATGGGGGCACCGACATTTGGCTTATTACGGCCCCACTGAGCGGTTATTTGGCAAGGAGTTGATCTCCGGCCTGCAACGGTCGACAGAGAAGATGGGAGTGGATCCCCCTGAGATATGGAATGATCTTGAAAAGGAAAACGTCTATCAGAACACCCTCGAGTGGCTGACTTATCGGAAGAGTCAGAATGGGTTCCCATCCGCAATTCTATGCGCCAGCGATACGTTGGCTCAGGCGGTTATTTTTGCACTAAATGAGCTTTCCGTTCGTGTTCCGCAGGAGGTATCGGTTACTAGCTTTAACAGCGACACGGCCATGGTTCCATCCATTCCAGTAACCAGCATGGGCTTTGATAAATTCTCTTATGGTGCAGAGGCATTTCGCATTCTCCATCGGCGAATCGTGAATCCGGAACGTCCTGCCTGCCGCATCCACTTTCTGCAGAGCTTTATTGTCGGCTCAACAGCAGGAGCTGTCAGCTGCAACAAGTAAGACCCTCTATAAGGTAATCAAAGGAAATACCTGCCGCAAACGATTGCGGCAGGTATTTTTATTGTGTGAAAACCACATGAGGTCGAAGGGGGTTCACGCGATAAGAATACCCTCCCAGCTCCGCAGCGGGAATTCTGGTTTGCAAGAAAATTATCCTAACGTAAACAAAAAATTAGGATAACTATTGACAATTATTATTATTGTGTTACAATCAATATAGCAGAGGACGCTTCATAGCGTTTCAGAAAGGACGGTGCCTGCATGAAAAAGCGTGTGCTACTGTTGGGCACATTTGACACAAAAGCCGCCGAATTTGGCTTTTTACGCGATGAATTGATCAAACGAGGTGCGCAGGTCGTTACAATGGACGTAGGCAGCTTTCGTGCCAACGTGCCGTTTCGTGTTGACTACACACTGCGGGAAATGATGGCAAGAGAGACCGCCGGGGAAAGCGCCTTTTCGGATCGCGGCAGCGCTGTATATGCCGTTTCGGCATATGCAAAGAAATTGGTATCCACGCTGTACGAGCGCGGAGAGATTGACGGCATCATGGGCATGGGCGGCGGCGGCGGAACTTCCATCGCTACGATTGCTATGAGTGGATTACCCTTCGGTGTCCCAAAACTCTGCATCTCCACACTGGCATCAGGCGATACCCGTCCATTTATTGGCGGAAAGGACATTATCCTGATTCCGTCGGTGGTAGATATCTGCGGTCTGAATTCCATTTCTCGCAAGGTGATATCTCATGCGGCGGCGGCCATGGCAGGAATGCTGACCGACACTGCTTCGACCGAACTGGAAACCGCGTCAATAACCGTTTTGCTATCCATGTTCGGGAATACCACAGAAGCCGGCACGGCATGCATGGATTTGCTGAAAGCTCGGGGCGCGGAGGTCCTTGTGTTCCACGCCGTCGGCACGGGCGGGGAAGCGCTGGAGGATTTGGCCGCCCGCGGATGTGCTACAGCGGTGCTGGACCTCACCACCACGGAGTGGGCAGATGAATTGTGTGGTGGATTATATTCTGCGGGCACAAGCCGATTGGACGGTCCGGGAAAGAGTGGGATCCCCCACCTGATCATTCCTGGCTGCATTGACATGGTGAACTTTGGGTCGATGGATTCAATCCCGAAAAAATACCGGGACGCAAACAGGCGGTTTTTCCCATGGTCACCACAGGCTGTGTTGATGCGCACCAATAAGGAAGAAAATGCGAAAATGGGACAGATCTTCGCAGAAAAGGCAAATCAGGCTCCTGACACTACGTCAATCCTGATCCCAAAAGATGGCTTTTCCGCATTAGACAAAGCGGGGGGCGTTTTCTATGATTTGGAGGCGGACAATGCTTTTACCGAAGCTTTGCGCCGACATATTTCCGAGAAAGTACCAGTTGTTGAAGTGCCCTATCACATCAACGAGCCGGCGTTTGCTGCCAAGGCTGTTGAGATGCTGTTGGAGTTGATTGCAAAAAATAAATTCAAGCCGTAAAGGCATCTGCAAAAATGATAAGAAAGTAGGTAAAAAATGGCTGCAATTGCAAGAAGCGAAATTCTGAGACGGATGCATGAGAGCATCGAAAAGAATATCCCGATCATAGGCACAGGTGCCGGTACGGGTATCAGCGCAAAATTCGAGGAACGCGGAGGAAGCGACCTTATCATCATCTACAATTCCGGGAGATATCGCATGGCTGGACGAGGCAGCGCTGCAGGTTTGCTGGCCTTCGGTGATGCGAACGCTATCGTCATGGACATGGCTCGTGAGATCCTGCCGGTTGTTAAGAACACCCCCGTACTGGCAGGCGTAAACGGAACCGACCCTTTCCGCGAAATGCCCCGTTTTTTGGCAGAAGTAAAGGAAATCGGATTCTCTGGAATCCAAAACTTTCCCTCTGTGGGCGGTTTTGATGGCCGCATACGTGCGGAGCTGGAACAGACTGGTCTGGGCTATCAGCTAGAGGTTGACATGGTGCGTGAGGCCCGCAAGTTAGATCTGCTGACATCTCCTTATGCGTGGGATGTGGAAGAGGCGAAGATGATGGCAGATGCTGGCGCAGATATTGTAGTGGCACATATGGGCTGTACGCTGGGCGGAACCATCGGTATGCAGTATACGCTGACTCTAGATCAAGCGGTGGATCTGGTACAGCAGATACACGATGCGGCAGTTAGTATCAACCCCGATGTAATCGTGCTCTGCCACGGCGGACCTATCGCAACTCCAGAAGATGCGCAGTATGTCTTACAACACACAGAGGGCGTTCACGGCTTCTACGGCGCATCCAGTGCTGAGCGGCTTCCTGTTGAAATGGCGATTCAGAATCAAATCGAACGCTTCAAAAGTATTACATTCTGAGCGACGCATCCTTCTATGCTTATTTCTTAATAATGGCTGCCGATGGGTAGTTGTAATATAAAAAACAAAAGGAGAAACAACGATGAAAAGACTTTTGGCTCTAGTGCTTGCCATGCTGATGATCTTCAGCTTGGTCGGCTGCGGCGAGACACCTGCTTCCACAGACGGAGGCAGTCAGCCCGGTATCACCGAGACGCAGGACAACGTGCCCACCAGCGTGAACAATGGCGATTTTGATGCATTTGTCCGGCCCGCTGTGTGGAGTGATGACGGCTCTCCTTTCAAGGTTGCCGTTATGATTCAGTATGTGACATGCACTGCGGCCCTGCGTTCCATGAAGGAATTTGACATTATTGGCAATCACTATGGGTGGGAATTTGAATATGTTCTGTTTGAGAAAGCAGATAACTTCCGAGACTCCTTCCAGACTGTTCTGAACGAGGGCGATGTGGATGCCATCTTGATCCACGCCACTGATCAACTTTCCTCCCGCGTGGATTTGATTGCGGAGGCTCGCAATCGCGGCATTGGCGTGTACTGCTGGGATGCCGATCTGGTTGAAGGCTCCTTGGTCAATGTGACCGTTAAGAACGGCGTTGTTGGCAGTGAACTGTTCTATATGGCTTACAACGATATGTATGATGGAAAAAAGCCTTTTTCCGCCGCTTCTGCCGGTTGGTTCTCCATGCCCTACATGAATGAACGTACTTACACCTGGGACACCATTGCCGAGGTTCTGCCCCAAGCGTCTTTCTATGCCGATGAGGATGTATCCGCTATGGGCCTGCAGTATGGCAGCGCCTATGCCGCATACCAGACCACTCAGGCATGGAACGCTAAGACTCCGCTGAAAGACAACATCGACTGTATTCTGGCTTGCTGTGATGATGTCGTGTACGGCCTTGTTGAGGGCATCAAGGCCACCGGTGATACCACCGGCGAATTCACCAGATGTGCCACTACCGAGGGCGGCGATACCGCGTTGACTTATCTGCGCAACAATACGCCTCTGAAGTATGTGTATTGCCAGCCATATGAACTGGAAGCGTACTCTGTATGTGAAATTATCAAGCAAATTCAGATCGACGGACTAAATCCTGGTGATGCAGACTGCCTTCTGACCGCTCCAGGCCAGTCTTACTTCGTTGACGGTGTCGTGGCCACCATGGATACAGTCCCCGCTGTAGGCAATGAGTATCACGCCATATTCAATTATTATGGTGGTGACCCTGAGGATCCCAAAGCCTGGTGGAACTGGGATACCGAGGAATATCCCAACGGCTGCTTGGCAGAAAGCCAGTATGAGGCCAACTTCTGATTCAGTGCATTTGCTGTTGACTAGAGTCTTATCTAATGATTACCCATACGAGATGCCCGCAGGCATCTCGTATGGATAATCCAATTTTCAGAAAACCAGATCCTGATAGAAAGGGGAGAGTGCTTTGAACAATGAAACTGTTTTGCGGGTGGAGCATCTTACGAAGAAGTTTCCTGGCGTTGTAGCAAATGACGATATCTCTCTGGAGTTGCATCGTGGTGAGATTCTGGCATTGATGGGTGAAAACGGAGCCGGGAAAAGCACATTTAGCAAAATGCTGACAGGCTTTTATGCGCCAACCAGCGGAAGGATCATTTTGAATGGCAAGGAAGTCCATTTTCAGAATACGATCGATTCTGCGAATGCACATATCAGCATGGTATATCAGGAGCGAAATTTGGTTCCTACGTTGACTGGCGCACAGAATATTTGGTTGGCCAACGAGCCCCACAATGGCAAATTGATTGACGAAAAGAGAATCCTGCTATTAAGTGAAGAACTGCGCAAAAGCGTAGGTGTTGACGTTCCTCTGACGGTACCGGTGGAGAATCTAGGGGCAGGCGAACAGCAAATGATCGAAATCCTGCGAGCCTTTAATACAAATCCGGAAATTCTGATACTAGACGAGCCGACTGCCTGCTTGGGGAGCGACGAAATCGATTCGTTCCTGAACTTTGTCGTTGACATTAAGGAGCGACTGAATATCGGTATCATTTTTATTTCCCATAAGATCGAAGAGGTATACCGCATTGCCGACCGTATCGCCGTCTTTACCGATGGCCGAAATGTTCTGACAGACGACATCGTGAATATCTCACAGGAACGGTGTATCCGGGCGATGCTGCGAGAAAAGGAGATAAGCCAACTGTCCTGCCCCAATCTTGATTTCTCCGCGAAAACCGTTCTGCTGGACGTAAAAAAGGTCAACTACGACGACAGGGAATATAAGACGGAATTTCAGGTTTACTCCGGCGAAATTGTCGGCTTCTATGGGCTGGTGGGTGCCGGCCGAACAGAATGTTTCCAGACGATTTATGGCATGCGCTTAAGCAATTATGCAAAGAATGAAGTGGAATTCTGCGGAGAAAAGATTTCAAACGCAACACCCCATAAGATGATCCAGCGCGGTTTTGTTATGACTCCCGAAAAAAGAAGCGACGGCATATTCAAATCGCTTTCGCTTGAAGATAATATATCTGCCTTGTTTTTAGACAAGCTTTTGTGCAACAAATTCGGATTCTATAATGCCTCCAAGGCAGCTAAGTTTTCTGATGCGGTGCTGAAGAACAACGCAGTAAAATGTGTGAATCGTAGCCAAATCATTACCGGCCTGAGTGGCGGTAACATTCAAAAGATTATCATTGGCCGTTCGGTGGCGGTAAAAAATGTCAAATTGCTGGTGTTGGACGAGCCGACAAACGGTATGGACATCGGTGCAAAGCTTGATGTTTACCATAAGATTCAGGAATTTGTGGCCAACGGAGAAAAGTCGGCTGTCTTCATTTCCTCTGAGATTGAAGAACTGTTGGCGCTGTGCAACACGATTTATGTGTTCGTTGCAGGGAACACGGTCGCCCGCTTCTCGCGTGAGAACTTCAATAAGGTTGAAATCCTGAAAGCGGCCGTGGGAGGTGCTCATAATGAAGAATAATACCGGTGTTCATACAGCTAAGGATCGCATTCAGGTTGCGGTCAAGTATTTCCTGATTGTCGCCCTCGCTATCGTGTTTGCGTATTTCTCTTTTGCGAGCAGCAAGTTCTTCTCCTTTGCCAACATTAGAGATATTTTGCGTTCTGCCGGTGTGTTGTCCATTGCGGCCATGGGCATGATGTTATGTCTAACTATGGGTGACATGAACTTTGCCGTGGGTGCGCAGATTTCTTTATCTGCCGCCGTTATTGGTGTATTCACCGATGCCGTTGTTACGTCTTGGTCATACCCTGCTGCTGTTGTCTTGGGCATTTTGTCAAGTGTGCTGGTGGGCCTTTTGACGGCACTATTTGTCGTTACGCTGAAAGTCCCCGCTTTCATCGGTACACTAGGGGTACAGATGATCATCACAGGCGTTGTAAGATTCTTGACGAAAAATACGGTGTTCTTTTCTTTTAATTGGGGGAAGAAGTATACCGTGATCGGGCAAACAAATCTGTTTGGTATCCTGCCGCTGCCTCTGCTGATTGCGGTTATTATTGACATCTTGATTTGGATTCTGATGACCAAGACGACCCGCGGCCGCAAGATTTTTGCCTTAGGTGCCAACGCAACCGCAAGCCGTCAGATGGGCATCAATATTGAGAAAGAAAAGTATTTCACCTATATTCTCTGCGGCCTGCTGACGGGTGTCGCTGGTTTGTTACAGACATCTATCAACATGAACGCCTCGGTTTCCACCGGCTCCGAGATGCTCCTGCCCGCCATTGCAGCATGTATGTTGGGCGCCACGTTTTTGACGCCTGGCAAGTACAACGTTTGGGGTACTGTCATCGCCTGTGTTTTCAGTTATGTGATTCAGTACGGTGTCGTTTGTATGGGCCTTCAGTTCAATATGCGCGAGGTCATTCAGGGTATCGTATTGATTGTTGCGATCAGCGGTATTGCGCTTGTCCGTAAAGAAGGCCTACCTCAGGTTAAGTTTGAATAAAGCGGAGGGATCAAAAGATGAACAATAAGAAGCATATGATTGCGACCTTATCCCTGCCCACTGTCGTACTACTTGTAGGCGCTGTCTTTACAGTCCTAGTTCCGGCGTTCTTCTCTCTTGCAAACATTATGACCATTTTGGCTGCGGCAACGGTTTCTGCCATTGCCGGCTTAGGGTGTACCTGCGTTTGTGCGGCGGGTGAGATGGACTTTTCCGTCGGTGCCGCCTATACGATGGGCGGTATTTCTATGGCACTACTTCTGGGAAAAGGCGGCATGAACAGTTATCTGTTGGCTCTGGTGGTAACACTTCTCTTGTGCATCTGCTATGGCCTTATCAACGCTTTCCTGCATGTAAGGGTTGGCCTTCCTTCTTTTGTTGCGACCTATGCCATGTATGCACTGACCTATGGCCTGATGAAAAACATCACGGACAGTACGCCCATCTATAACCACTCTAAGTGGCCGGAATGCTTTACTTTTATTGGACAAACGTACCTATTTGGTTGGTTGCCGTTCCAGATTATTTTGCTGTTTGTCATCAGCATCTTGGTATATGTATTTATCTCCAAGATGCGCAGTGGCAAGTATATGTTCATGGTCGGCGCCAATGCAACCGCTGCCAAGTATGTGGGAATCAACGTTAACCGCATGAAGGTAATTGCCTTTGTTCTTAGTTCCACCCTGGCCGGTTTTGCCGGTGTGGTATATACCTCCATGATCAACGGTGCCTCAGCGTTCACCGGAGAACCCATGTTGATGACTGCTCTAACCGTATTAATGCTGGGTTCCGTGATGAAAAGCGGTGTGTACAATGTACCCGGCACCATCCTGGCCGCAATTTTGCTGGCCATGATCAGTAACGGTATGACGATGATGAACTCCCCCGACTGGGTGGATGATGTGATTCAAGGTTCTGTGCTTCTGCTGGCCATTTGCAGCATGTCCTTGGTCCGCATTTTTGAAGCAAAGCGTATCGAACGGGAGGCAATGGTTGTACAGGAACAGCTTGCCGAAGACAATTGATTTACGCCTCTAAACAAATCGATAAACAGGCGCAGGGTGTGGGGTACTCTGCGCCTGCTCTGTTTGATTAACGCGCCAGAGAGACCCCCGGTTCTGCCTGTGGTACACCGGCAGCACTGAGAACGCGCTGCACAGCGTCCGGCAGCAGCAGCTCCCACACGGTGGTCAGGTAATCCAGCGCATTGCTTCCGCCGACGCCCCGTGACCACCAGTACCATTTTCCATTGGAAATTTTCAGACTGTCATGGCTTTTGGTTGCATAAGCATTGCCACCCGCGCTGACCAGTTCATCCGGCTCACAGCACCGCAGATACGTCAGCAGATCCATCTCGCGGGCACGGGCTAATTGCTCTGGTGGGATAAACGGCATAGAACATCACCTCCTTACGGGCATGAGAAAAGCGCAGGCATTGCCTACGCTTTTCTCGGAATTATTTTGATTGTTGTGTTCCTTCATGATAAGGCTGCGGAAACTCTATTTTAATTAGGGAACTTTTGCGGTTAAAACACGCCGCATTTGTTCCCTATATCAAAATTTCTTGATACACCTGTTTTTCATGAATTCTGCAATACCGCGGTCTCGATCTTCGTAATATGCGACCAGCATTTTTTTGAACTCCGGCACCTCTTTTTCCGGAATGATCAGCATTCCGCCGCCTCGTGAGATAAGATAGTGGTTTGCAAAAATGACCGAGGCCCGCTTATTGCCATCGGTAAATATCTGCGCCTTCATGCAATAGAGGCACAACGCAATCGCTTTTTCATCTGCGGGCATATTGCGATTCAGTATTTCTTCAAGGTTTTCCTTTATAACCGTTTCAATGGGCAATGGAGGGATATAGCTTGATCCGCCAATCGTTACCGGAACGCCACGGATGCGTCCTCCGTCCTGAAAAAATCCCTCGTTGACCAGCTTGGCAATATGACAAAGAATGGAGTAGTCTGTGGGGTATGTGATGACATCCCGGTCAAGAATAAATTCCCATGCGTGCTTCAGATTCAAAATCTTCTGCACATCGGTGGCCGTCATACCGCTGACGATACCGTTATCGATAATATCCTCCGTCTGCGGGAAGCTGGTAGCAACACCTTCAAGAATTGCCTGGTCATAGATATTGGACTTCATATTGGCTCTTGCAAAGTCCAAATTCATCTGCACTCTTGGCGATACCTCTTGATCCGAATACCCCAACTGTGCCAATTCCTTATCCAAACGACGGATATTTTTTCTATACTCTCTTGCATCGCGGGCATTGCGAAGCAACAGTTGATATAGTTCATCGGAGTATACATCTACATAAGTGGAATTCAGCCTCGAACCAATTCTTTTGCGGATATATAAATACTGCTTACCACCGCTTTCTTTGATCTCAGGGTTTCCATCATACGGCAACAGGTTTAACCTCGCCTGATAATCTGCCCTCTGGTGAAGCAGTTCTTGGATCTGCGGATAATTGTCTTTCATACGGCACTCCTTATAGGGAACTTTTATTAGCTTTATTATAGTATAAAGTTCCCTATTTTTCAATCCCTATTCCATGTACGATTTCACCTCTCCCGTCCTGTTCTCATGCGGTAGGCATAGTTCTGGACGCCGTACCGGCGCATATAGTCGTTTTCCGAGGGAGCGGCGGAATCGAAGTCCAGCCCCTCCAGACGCCGGTCGTCCGGGTCCAGCTCCTCGAACGTGACCACGTCGTCCTTGCGGCTCTGGTCGTTCAGCTTGTCCAGCTTGTTTTGCAGGCCCTTGCGGGTCTTTTCCATCTGCTTGATGGTGAAGTTCTCCGCCCTGTCCGCCTTTGCCTCATGGATGCCTAGAATGATCTCGTCCATCTGCTGCTCCAGAATAGCCCGCTGCCGCTGGATGCTGACGGGTATCTTCTCGAACTGGCTGTGGCCGATGATGATGGCATCATAGTCGCCGGTAGCGATGGCGTTCACCTTATGCTTCCGCAGGGTGATCTCCGGATTCATGCCGCTGAAATTGATGTGGCTTCCGTCGTGTTCACGGGGCCGGTTGCTGTTGAACAGGATGTTGTACACCTTGATATTGCTCTTATCCTTGCTCTTACCCTCGATACGCCACTCGCCGGTGATCTGGGAGTAATGCACCTTAATATCCCACCGTACACGGCGAGGTGTGTCCAGCGTCTCAAAGATGAACTGCCGGATATATTCCGGATTCAGCCATGTGGCGCCCAGCCGTATGGAGATCTTGCTGGCGGTCAGGTCTACGCCTCCAACTGCATCAAAAGCCGGATGGCCGCCACATTGTCCTGCTCTAACTCGTCGGCATACGCCGCCCACGCGGATATGGCTTCGTCCGTCACTTCCGGCAGAGGCTCCTGATTCGTTTTTCAAATTGTTCTCTCTGCATGGCTCAAATTCTCATCGTCCCTGCTCCTGCTGCTTTCTCCGGTGCCAGCCCTCCAGCAGCTTGACGATGACTTCCTCCATCTGCTTAGGGGTATAGCTGGCAGGGAAGTACTTTTGCAGGCGGTCGTTCTGCAGCGTCACCTTGTGCTCCGGCGGCTTTTCCTCCCGCATGATGCGGTCGATGATGTTGTTCTCCAGCTTGCCCTCCGCGCTGATCTGCTTGAGCCGCTGGGCCTGATCCACAGAGGGCGATACCTCTCGTCCCGCTCCATGAGGAACTGGTGGTAGGTCTGTTCTTTTTCGGTCAGGTGGGAAATGTAGTCGGCTGCCGGAACGAATTTCAGCTTTCCCGCGTCCATCGCCTCCATCAGTGGCGGAATGAGGTTTGTCAGGCGGATATATCGCTGGACTTGTTTCCTGTTTTCGTCTGCCTGCTCTGCCAAAATGTCAACAGAAGCACGGCCTTGAAAATTCTGGCCAAGTTGGCCAGAATTTTTCGCTGGGCGTCCGGCGGTTCTTCTCATAGCGTCCAGCTTCAGCTTATACGCCTTGGCTTTCTCGCTGGGCAGCAGGTTTTCACGGTTGATGTTGTAGTCCACCACCAGAACGTCCGCGTCCTCGTCACTGTAATCCCGCACGATGACCGGACGGGTTTCCAGCCCCACCACCTTGGCGCAGTAATCGCGCCGGTGGCCGGAAATGATCTCATACCCGCCCCCACTGCGAGGGCGGACGATCAGCGGCTCGGCAATGCCGGTGCTCTCGATGCTGTCCACGCCATCCTTGCAGATGTAGGCCAATCCTTTGGTGGTATAGTCCCACTCCTCCGGCAACGACAGCATCAGGGACAGCAGCCCCTTTGCCTTCAGCGACAGCGACTTATCCCGCAGAGGGTGATTTGACATGACGGTATAGTTCCGCGTTTTCTCCACCCTGAATACGGCCATGGGCGTTTCTCCTTTCCTGTTGGTCTCCAAATAAGAAAACCGCCTGCTTTGCAGACGGTTTTCTATGTAAATGAGCGTTCCAGATCGTTATTTCGTTATTCGTTCTAAAATTGCATAAAATTGTCGGTTTTTTAGAACTTATTTAGCAAATCAACTTGAAATCTTTGAGGTGAATACACACCGCAAGAGGACTGCTTGGCGGCAAAGCCGATCCGCATGGACTCATAGCCGTCCTCGCCGTTGACGGAGGCAGGCTTGCCCTCGCGGATATTGTTGAAGAAGTCGATGGTGATGTTGCGCAGACCGCTGGGGAAGCGCTCACTGAAAGCGTGCATCAGGCCATCTCTCTGGAAGCCGCCGTCACAGGCCAGCTCCACATTGGCATAGGTGTCGTTGCCGCTGCTGACCATGCCCTTGGTGCCGAACACCTCCAGCCGGTCGTCGAAGCCGTAGCCGGACTTCCGGCAATCCTCGATAATGCCCACCGCGCCATTCTTGAAGCGCAGAACGGTGACGGCAGTGTCGGCCACCTCGGGCGCTACGCTGACAGATCCCATGGCGTAAACGGACTCCACTTCGCTGCCTGCCATAAAGCGCACCAGGTCGAAATCGTGGATCGCCATGTCCAGGAAGATGCCGCCGGAGTTCTTCAGATAGGAGACCGGAGGCGCTTCATACTCGCGCATCGTCAGCTTGATGGTAACGGGCTTGCCGGATCTTACCTGTCTGAATTGCGTTATACACAGCGCGGTAATTATGGTCAAAGCGTCTGTTGAAGCCCACCTGCAGCCGGACGCCGGCCTTCTTGATCTCCTCCAGCGCGATCTGAATCTTTTCCGGAGACAGGTCGATGGGCTTTTCACAGAAGATTTCCTTTCCGGCGCGGGCAGCCCGGATGATCATGTCGCAGTGCGTGTCGGTAGAGGAGCAGATCAGCACCGCCTGCACCTCCGGGCCATTGAGGATGATGTCACAGTCGCTGACCACGTTCTTGACACCGGCTTCGGCCGCCCACTTGGCGGGGGCCTCCGGGAAGATATCCGAGACGTACTTGATCTCTACGTACTTGATGTTCTGTGCGATGTTTTCCGCGTGGATCCGGGCGGTCCGGCCGCCGCCAATGATACCGGCCACGATTTTCTTATCCATAATGTCGTCTCCTTTCATTTGTGAGCCGCCGCGCCTGTCAGGCCAGGGCCTCCATAATGGGCATCAGGTATTCATAGCTGCGCTTGGCGGCATGATTGGGATCCTCCACCTGAGAATACAGATCGCAGGTGACGGTTCCGTCGTAGCCTACATAATGCAGCTCCTCCAGGAAGCGCTTGAGATTCAGCGTGCCAAGACCGACGCCGGGCACCAGATGCAGATGGGTGCGGCCGCAGATATCCTCGATGTGCACGTTGAAAATGTGCTCATGCACCAAGCCAACGGACTTGATCAGGTCATCACCCAGCACCGCCACATGGCCTACGTCATAGGTCAGACCCAGCCACGGAGAATTGACATCCTTCATCAGGCGCGCCATGTCGATGGTACTCTCTACCAGTGTGCTGGGCTCGGCCTCCACAGAGACGCGAACGCCCTTGCTTCTGCCGTAGTCCACCAGTTCCTCCATGCAGGTCACCAGATAGTTCCAGGCGTCCCGGGGCAGCGGATATCCCGCGTTGGCGATGATGCCGGCGGCCGTCTGGATGTGGGGACAGCCCACATCCGCCGCGAGGTCAATGATCTCCTTGGTCAGCTCGATCCGCTTGGCACGGACGGCGGCATCCTTGTTGATAAAGAACGGCTCAAACATCTTGCTGCAACCCCATGCGTCGCAATGGGAGCTCAGAATGCCCACGGGATGCAGATTCAGCTCTTCCGGCAGCTGCCTGGTGTGGGCACGGCGGGCGGCATCAAAGTCCGCCGGGAATGCGTGGGGCCGATCCGCCTGCATTTCCACGCCCCAATAGTCGAATCCGGCGATCTGACGCAGCGCGTAATCCAGATCATGCCAGCCATATGCGCTGGTATTGAAACACAATTTCATGTCGCAACTCCTTTTCTCGCGCCTGTGATCAGACGCCCAGACCTTTCCGTAGGAACTTGCGGGCCTTCAAGGCATACTCCAGAGGATTGGCCTTGGCTGGATCCTGCTCGGCCTCCACCATGATCCAGCCGGAGTAGTCGCTGGCCTTGATCACGTCGAAAATGGACTTCCAGCCCACCATATCGCCGTCGCCGGGGACGGTATACAGGCCGAACTTCACGCCGTCAATAAAGCTCTCCGTCGTGCTGGCCTTCAGCGCCTGCAGAATGTCACCGCGGACATCCTTGAAGTGCATGTGGGTGATACGGTTGATGTACTTCTTCAACACCGCCACCGGATCACCGCCGCATACGGTAACGTGTCCGGTATCCAGCAGCAGCGTGACCAGCTCGGGATCCGTCGTCTCCATCAGCCGGTCGATATCCGCCTCGGTTTCGATGCCGGTGCCCGTGTGGGGGTGGAAGCACAGCGTCATGTCATGAGCCTTTGCCATCCGGCCCAGGGTGTTGAGGCCGTTGGCCAGATTTTCAAACTGTGCGTCCGACAGCTTCGGAAGATTGGTGAACAGCGGCGTTTCGGGCTGGATGTGGACGGATACACCGATCTCGCCCACCGTTACAACATGGGCGTCCAGCGCGTAAGAGAAATCGAGATGATCCTGGAAGTCGGCCAGTGTCTCCACGTTTCTGAACGCGGTGAAATAGCCTGGAATACCACATGTTGCATACTACCAGCCCGCGGAGATCCAGCGCCTTTTTCAGCGTCGGCACATCCTTGGGGTACTTATGCCCCACTTCGGTGCCCTGAAAGCCCGCCAGTGCCATCTCGCTGATGCACTGTTCATAAGTGAGCTCAGCGCCCAGAGAGGGCAGATCGTCGTTTGTCCAGTTAATGGGCGCGCAGCCAAATTTCACGTTCATAGTTGTCAGTCCCTCCAAAGTTCTGTGTGTTTTTCAGGTATTTGCTGTTTATGTATATAGTTTAATCGCAATATGCCAGCCCTTTCGACAATACGCTTGCACAAACATATAACAATCTTGCAATGGGGTGTAAATATTTCAACTTGATTTTGTATTATAACGGCAAAAACTTGCTTTTTAGAAAGTAATATGATATATATTATAATCATCATGAGAAAGGCGGCATAAAAAGAAACGAATCTAGTTATGACGGATCAGACACTGCGGCAGCTTCAGCAGCATGGCACCAGCAGCTTCCCTATCAGCGTTTCTTTCGTGTATCTCTCGGAGTATAAGGGTATGCAGTTTCCCCACCACTGGCATGATGAGTTTGAGTTTCTGCTGATCCACAGCGGACAAATGCGCTACACCGCCAATAACGAAAGTGTGGTGCTCGATCCCGGCGATGCGATCTTCTTTAACTCCGGCGCGCTGCATACCGGAGCCGCGGTAGCACTGAAGGACTGCACCTATTTTGCCGTTACACTGCACCCGGACTTTTTTGGCATGCCGGGCACCGCGCTGGCGGAGAATTACATCACACCCTTCTGCGATTCGCCGTTCTTCAATTTTTACAAGTTCGCCGCCAGCCGCGAAGCGGATCGGCCTGTTCTGCGCACACTGGAGTCGGTCTGTGCCCTGTATGATACACAGGACGTCTGCCGGGACATTGACATCTATACCCATGTGCTCCTGCTGTGGAGGGCGTTATTCCTCTGCTGCCGGGATTCCCTTTCCTTTGATTTTTACAGCAGCGAATCCGAGCGGCTGCATAAGATGCTGGCGTACATCAAAACCAACTACAACCAACCTATTACGCTGGATTAGATCGCCGACGCCGTAGGCGTCAGCAAAAGCGGCTGCGGCCATTTCTTCAAGCGCTACATGCGGGAATCCCCATTTCGGTTTCTCCTGCGTTACCGGGTGGAAAAAGGCTGCAAGCTTCTGCTCTCCACTTCCATGACCGTCACTGAGATCTCTGCAGAGGTAGGGCTTTGTACCTCCAGCTATTTCTACGAGACCTTCAAGCGCATCAAAGGCAACACCCCATCAGAGTTCCGCGCCCAAAACCGATAAGCCGCCTTTATCTGCGGCGTATTAGCTCCGGGCAGCAAAAAAGACACGTTTCTTTTGTAAGAAACGTGTCTTTTTATGTATCGGTTCTATTTTCTGCGGCCATAGGCCGGAGGGATCCCCATCAGCTCCCGGTACTTTGCCACCGTCCGCCGGGCCACCGGAATGCTCTCGGCATGCAGTAGCTCACTGAGCCGCTGGTCGCTGAGGGGATGGTGCGGATCCTCCTCCTTGATATACTGCGCCAGCCTGACCCGGACAGCCTGCTCCGAGCAACGCCCCGCGCCGTCGACCGGTCGAGGGAAAAGGTATTGCAGCGGATAGGTTCCCTGGCGGCATTGCAGATGCTTCCCGCGAATACAGCGCCCCAGAGTAGAGGCATGTACGCCCATCAACTCTGCCGCATCCTTCTGCATAAGCGGCGCAAGACATGGCGTCGTGCCCTGAAAGAGCGGCAGATGCGTGGCCAAAATCAGCGGCGCACAGCGCTCCAGCGTTTTGCGCCGCCGCTCCATGTGGGCCATCATCCACTGTGCCTGCTGCATCTTTTGCCGCAGAAAGTCCTTCGTCTCCGGATCCTCCGTCTCTGTCAGGAGGGCGGCGTAGTAACCATTGATCCGGATCTGCGGCACATAAAAATCATTCAGCACCACTTCCAGAGCGTCACCGCGCTCTACGATGAAAACATCCGGCGTGATATATTCCGGCGAAATGGTCTCCGTCGTTTCCATGCGCCCCGGATGCGGTGACAGCCCGCTGATCAGCGTAGCTGCCTGCTGTACCTCCTGCTCGGAGACACCCAGCTTCTCCGCCAAAGCGTGCCACCGCTTCTTTCCCAGAAGCGGCAAATAGCCTGACATGATGCGCTGCGCCAGCGTCGTATCCTCCGGCATTCGCCGCAGCTGCAACAGCAGGCACTCTTCCAGGTTCCGTGCCGCTACCCCCGCAGGCTCCAGCTCCTGCAGAACGCTGACCGCCTGCTGCACCAGTGCATCAGGAACGCCCAGTTCACATACCGCGTCAATATCTTCCTGTTCCAGAAAGCCGTCCTCATCCAGCGCCTGCACCAGATACCGACACAACTCACGCAGCGGCTTGCTCAGCGCTTTTCGATCCAGCTGATCGGACAGGAACGCCGGCAGCGAAGTCATGGCGGCATCCCAGGCGCCCGCCTCCGGGCGGTAAGGATCTTCCCCGGATGACGACCCGCTGCGCACACCTTGTCCGCTGATCCACCCGGCCTGACGGCACAGCTCCTGAAATTCTCGCTGTGCTTCGTGCTCCGGCGCTTTGTCCAGCACAGGGTTTTCCTCCAGCACCCTGTCCACATATTCCCGCAGATCCTGCGCGTTCATTTGCAAGATCTGTGTGGATTGCAGGATCTGAGGCGAGATACGCAGCGCCTGCTTCAGACGCATATCCAGTTTGATTTCAGACACCGTATCGCCTCCTTGCCGTGCAGAATCGTTGTTACTGCGATTATAGCCGATTTATACACCGTGCGCAATACAGGGCATTAAAAGATTCGTTTAATCATCGTAATCATTCGGCATGACACGTCCGTCGATAGGTGCGGGGATGGTTTCGAGGTATTTGATCGACACGCAAACCTTTGGCGAAGTTCGCCAGAGGTTTGCGCGATGGCATGAGTACAGCGGAACCCAACATAAAACTTCAAAAACCTCATGATCTTCCCTGCACGGTGTTGATTAGATTTACCAGATGTTGGATGATGTTATGTGTCGGGCTTTTTTAGGCTGTAAAGGGATGTTGCCGTATACAGCTTGAGAACCTGCGGTGGGGCAAACAGCCTGTGACTATGCGGGGTGCAGCAGCTATGACCACCTGCACCGGACATTACGCAGTTCTTCACACGCAGGAGGTCACTGGTTCGAGTCCAGCAGTCTCCACCAAGAAAACACCCCGATTTTTAACAAATCGGGGTGTTTTTATTACTTTTCGAAGGACTTAACAGCAAGTGAAAAATGCTGTACGACAAAAATACGACAGTTTTGAAAAAAGCTATCCCGGCTTTTGATCAGCCGAGATATTTCAGTGACATGCTGAGGCGCTGCACAGATCTGTGCGGCGCTTTTTGTTTGACGCAGCTTTTACAGAAACCGGATTTCTGATTTGACACGGCGGCACTATGGTGAAAGAGAACTCGGAAGACGAGAAATTGATCAAAAGGAGTCATCGTACAATGAAGAAAAGCGGAAAGCTCGGGGCAGCGGCCCTGCTGCTTTGCGGGACACTGGCGCTGTCGGCCATGGGAATGGGCTTTGCCAAGTGGCAGACCACCCTTCACGCCGAAGGTGACGTTGCGGCATCCGGAAAATGGGATGTGGTGCTGACCGATGCCTCAGTGACGCTGTCCAATGGCGCAGAGATCCGGGGAAACGACGCGGATTACAGTCTGCAGAATGTGATTGCGGCCAACAAAAAGGGACAGGCCTGCATCGAGGCGGCGGTGAGCCGCACCAAGGTGACCAGCTACCCCACTACCGGCACCCAGAACAGCCGCTTTGCCGTTTCCTCGTGGCTGTGGCTGGTGGATACGACCCGGTTTGACCTGTCCAAGCTGGGCACGCTGGATACCGAGCAGCGGCGGCTGACCATGCTGGACGGCCTGGAGCAGGGCTATGTGATCCGGCTGGGAGACGATCAGACGGCGCCGGACGGCACCAAAATCCAGGGTATGCGGGCATGGAACTACTACCGCAATAAAACCGACTATTTCGGCGACACGGCGGCCCAGGACAAAATTCTGGACGGTCTGGTGGCCCAGAGCGACACCCTCCTGAAAACGCTGCGGCCGGATACCTTCCGGAACTACGCGCTGGTCTGCATGGCGGCGGACGGCACGGATCACTGCGACCATTTGCAGTTCGTGATCGCATCCATGGGCTGGGCCGACGGACAGGAACCGGCGGCGGTGACCCGAACCGAAACCGAGGCGTCTTATTCGGACGTGGAAATGGCACTGCCCGGCGCCTGGGCAGCCTACACCCTGACGGTGACCAACCGGGGAACGGCCAATGCCAATCTGTCTGATGCCGTGATCGCGCTGGAAGGCGACGACACCGCGCAGCTTCAGCTGGACGCGCCGGATCTGACGGGGGACATTCTGGCCCCGGGCCAGTCCTGTACGATCCAGGTGGTGGTGCAGGCGGTGGATCAGGGGAAAGACACCCTTGACGCGGCGGGAACGCTGAAAATCAACCTGCCTTACCTGCAGGATACGGTAGAGGCGGCACCGGAAGCCGGACATCTTCACAACTGAGCTGAACAGGAGATTTAATCATGGAAAAGCAAAAAAGAAATCGCATTTTCGGGGCGCTGGCGCTGACGCTGTGCCTGTGTCTGGCGCTGTCCGTTATGGGAATGGGCCTTGCCAAGTGGCAGACCACCGTCACGGCCGGCGGGGCCGTAACAGCGGCCGGAACCTGGGATCTGGCCGTAACGGCGGCGGATCTAAAGGTATCCAGCGGCGCGTCGGTACAGGGTTCCTCCGTCGGCAGTCTGACCCGCACCGGCCAGAAGGAGGACTGGGAGATCGCCGGCCGTCTGACCGATGCCTACACCTGGCTGGAGGACAGCACCAAGGTCGGCACCCAGTCCGACCGGGAGCCTGTCAGCTATGACGCTATTTTCTACGCGGTCAATACGGAAAATTTCGACCTGAGCAGCATTTCCTACGAAAAGGGTGAGGCCATCAAGGCAGATGCGTCCACGCTGCACCTGTCGGACTACCTGAAGCTCTACTACCGGTACTACGGCGAAAAGGCCGATTTCGGCAGCGAGCAGATGGCCGAGACGGCGGAGATCGTGGTCAGCAGTTTCCTGCGGGATGCCGCCGCGCTGCTGCAGGCGCAGTATCCGGATAGCTGGCAGCAGTACGCCGTGGTGGCTGTCGGCCCCTCCGACCAGTCCCGCGATGTGATCGCGACGGTGAAGGCGGAGGAGACGGAGCAGCCTGCCGCCACCGTGGAAAACGGCACCGTTTCCTATGCGGATGTGACCTTCGGCCTGCCCGGCGCCTGGGCGTCCTACACCCTGACAGTGACCAATCAAGGTACGGTGAACGCAAACCTCGCCGGTGCCGTCATTGCGCTGGAAACCAAAACGCCGGAGCAGCTGACCCTCACCAAGCCGGAGCTGTCCGACGAGACGCTGGCTCCCGGCCAGTCCTGCACGCTGACCTTTGTGATCCAGGTGCCGGAAGACTATGAAGGCGAGCTGAACGCCGCAGGCCGCCTGACTGTCACGCTGCCCTACGGTCAGGACACCGTAGAACCGGCGCCCGGTGTCGGCCACACCCATGGCTAAGACCAAGTATCCCCCGGCCCGTCTGTGGGCCGGGGCCTTGGCGTCGGTGTTGATGCTGGCAGGCCTGTTGGTCCGGGCCTGGGGCGTATCCACCGGGGCACCGGCGGTGATCCTGTCGGATATGACCTGCACCTTCAGCCGGGGCGCCGACGGCACGGCGGCGGTGGAAGCGAAAACCACCGGCGTGTTCGAGCTGGATCTGACGCTGCCCGGCAGCTGGGCACTGGTGACCTTTACGGCGGAGAACATCGGCACCGTTCCAGCCCGGCTGACGGATGTTTCTCAGGAGGACGGAACCGGGGAGGATCTGACAGTGCAGTTCGGTATTTCCCCGGCGGAAGCGGGAGAAATTCTGGAACCGGGGGAGCATTGCACGGTGTCTATGCTGATCCGGCGGGACGATTCGGCGAGATCCGGCGATCCCGGCGGCACGGTGGCGCTCCGTCTGACCTATGGGTCTGCCGGGTCTGCCGCAGAGAACCGGTCACCGGCCACCGGAGATGCGGGCATCGCGGCGGTGGTCCTGACCGGTATCGGCAGCGGCGCGGCACTGCTGGGGCTGACAAAGAGGAGGAAACGCCATCATGGAGACTGAAACAAAAGACAGGGGCAAAACAAAACGCTGCCTGCGCTGGGCGGCGGTGCTGCTGCTTGCGGCGCTGGTGATGGCGTTTTTCTTCGGCATGCTGCCAGCGTTCCCTCTGGCGGTGGCTACCGGCAGCATGGAGCCTGCCATTGAAATCGGAGACGCGGTGGTGGTCGGCCGAACGGATGCAGAAGCGCTTCAGGAGGGACAGGTAATTGCCTACCGACTGGACGGCCAGATCGTGGTGCACCGCATTACAGAGCGGACCGAAACGGCCCTTGGCCCGGTATTCCGCACCAAGGGAGATCATAACAACGCGCCGGACCTGCAGGAGGTGACGGCAGACCAGATCTGCGGCCGGGTTCTGCTGGTGGTTCCAAAAGGCGGCACCGCGAGCCTATGGCTCCGGCAGCTGCTGCAATAAAAAGGGCGTCCAGCTCCGGTCGAGCCGCCTCCGTCTGCCAAAAAACACCCACTTTCAGCAAGTGAAAGTGGGTGTTGCTTATAACCAGGGCGGTGTCATGTTCAGAAGAGGGCGTGGGTATAGTCCGGTGTGTTTTCCAGGACGCGGAGGATCTCGATACCGTCGGGTGATCTGAGCCGGTAAAAAATAAGAAAACCGGGGACAGGCAGCACCCGGCAGGGGGTGCAGCCGGGAAGGTCGTGGGACACAGGGTGTCCCACACAAGGTGCGTCGTTCAGGCGCGTGATCTTCCCCGTAAGGAAGGCGGCAACCAGGCGGGCAGACTCTTCATTCTGAAAAGTACTCCGGATATAGGCGGTCGCTCTTTGAATGTCCTCTATGGCGGTGCGCTTATAGTAAAAGCTCATGGATCGATCTCCAGCACGGCAAGCGTTTCTTTACAAGAAGAGGAGCAGGATGAACCGCGCTGCAGCTCTCTGACAAGCTTCTCGACGGCTTTTTGGCGGAGCTGCTCTGCGTTTTCTGTGGTGACCGGAAAGGGAAATCCTCCGGCACGAAGAGATTGTTGAAAGAATACGTTGACGGCATCTGTCAGGGTGAGGCCATTTTGTTCATAGATGGCTTCCAGCTGCTTGCGTACATCCGGGTTGACCCGGATGCGGAACATATCGGTTTTCGGGGCGGTGATGACTTGCTTCATGGGAGGTGCCTCCTTTTGTAATAGGTGGATCAGCAGCGGTGTGCGGTGACACCGCTGCTTTCTCCGGTTACGGTTCTTTTTTCGCAGCGGCCTCCAGGGCCTTCCGCAGGGTCTCGGTGCTCGTGTGGTCATATATTTTCGTCAGCATCTTCAGATCACTGTGTCCCAGCAATCGCGCCACCATGTAGGGGTCGATCCCCTGGGCGATCCAGAGCGTGGCCCTGGTATGACGAAGCTCATGGGGCGACAGCATGGGGATATCCGGGTGCTCCTTATGCAGGCGCTGCATGAAGGGACGGAACACGCGATTTGCCCAGTTGTTCGGGTTGTAGGGCTTGCCCTCCGGACTATGGATGATGTATTCCGTTTGGATCACGGTATCACCCACCTTGACCGTTCGTTCTGCCTGTGTTAAGCTGAACCAGAGGGCATCGTCGGTGATCGGGACAGCACGCTTGCGGAACTTGTTCTTCAGGCCGGTGCTGCTCATCACCTGCTTATTCTCGTCCACGTCATGGTAGACGACCAGTCCCTGCGTGATGTGGATGCAGCGGTTTTCGGTGTCGATATCCTCCCAACGCAGCCCCAGCAGCTCACTGCGGGATACCCCGGTCTCCAGCATCAACATAAGTGAGAGGTCACCGTACGCCTGTGCCGCGGCGTAAGCAATCTCATACTGCGCCTGCGAGAAGGCGTGCTTGTCCTTCGCGGTCTCGTACTTGGGCAGCTTGATGGTGCGGGTCATGGGGCTTTTGACGCACAGCTGGTTGTCCACCGCCGTGTCGAAGATCAGCTTCAGGCAGTTGTAGTCTTTTTTGACGGTTTCCGGCGCATACTTTTCGGCGGCCTGATTGATATACCGCTGGATATGCAGGGGTTTGACATCCGCGATCTTCATGTTGCCGAAGGCGGGGATGAGATGGAGCTGCACCGGCGCCAGGTAGGTGCCGGTATAGGTGCCGGGCTTTACATAGGGACGCTTGTAGGTCTCCAGGCAAGACAGGGCCCACGTGGAAAACTTTTCGTTACGGATCACACTGGCGCCCTCTACCATCATCTCCATCTCATATTCACGCTGGAACGCCTCGGCCTTCTTTTTGGCGTCCCGCAGGCTTTTGCTGCTGTAGAACGAGCGGCGGATGGTCTCGCCGGTGATGGGGTGCTTGCCGAGGTTCAGCTTATATTCGAATCGCTGCTTTGCCATGAAACTCCCTCTTTCTTGAGATTTTTTATAGGGGAGGATCACCCTCCCCCATATGTAGCCTCTATTACGCGCTCAAGGTATAGGCGCCTTTTGTCAGCCAGGCGATGAAGGTAATCGTGGGGATCTTGTAGGCTGCACGGTCACCCAGCTTCCAGCTGATACCGAAGGGGCAGGTGCCCTGTTCGATAGAGGCACGGAGCCCCGTCTCCTTGACATGGAGGAACTCGGCGGCGGCGCTGACGGGGACGTACAGCGGATATCGGTCCGCCAGCTCGCTGAGAGCGGTCAGCCGGTCGGTAACGGCGGATGAGAATGTCGATGTCATGTGTGATTTCCTCCTTATGTTATTATTGTTGTTGATATGGCCAGATAGCGGCGGCCGCCCAGCTTCTTGGTATTTTTTCCGCTGGCGTCAGTCTCCAGCAGCCCGGCATCCAGCAGGGCGGCAGATACCGCTTTTGGATCAAGGCTGGGCTGACGGGTGATGCAGCGCAGATACTGCGTCAGCTCCTCCAATCGAACGTAGAGGCAGCCGCGGTGCCGGATGGCCGGGATGACCTTGCGTTGAAGCGCCTGAACGGTGAAGGCGGTGAGGCTCTCGGGGCGAACGGGTGCCAGACGGTCGATCTCGGCCGTGGTGTCGGTCCAAGCCTTTTTGAGGAGGGCGCCGAACACCCCGTTCATCGACGTGGCAGCCTTCTGGCTAACCACCCCAACCTCGGCGGCGAAGCGCGTGAAGCAGTCGAACATCCAGCTCTGCTCCCACAGGGTAATCTGCAAGCGCATCTCCCTGCTGTTCTGCACCCCAGCCTGGAAGGCGTCGAAGTCCTTGCGAAGCTGCTGAAGCTCGTCGGCCTGTCGGGCGGCGAACCACTCAAGAAAGCGCTGGAAGGTCGCGGCGGCAAAGATCCGGTCACTCGGCTCGAAGTCGGCCAACTGGTGATCCAGCCGCAGCAGGACGCACCGCGTCAGCTCGCTGGCGGCAGACGGCAGCATCTCAGCGGTGACCACCAGGCCTGCGGCGCAGGTGATCTCGACGTTGCGGTTGCCGCTTTTCTTCCCAAACGAGGTAATGTTTGTCGCGGAACGAATGACCCTTGACAACAACTTCCGGCGCTTGGCTTCCTCACTGGCGATGCTCGAGTGACACAGATCGTCCAGCAGAACGACCAGATCGCGTTGCTGCGCCAGGGCATCCCGGATGCTGGCAAAGGTGGAGCCAGCGTCGAAGCTGTTGGCGGGCAGTCTCCGTGTACTATCGTCAAATAATGTGCAATACCGCTTGGCCAGCTGGCTCTTGCCGAAGCCCTGTATTCCTACAATGTATAAGACGGAATTGACCGGCAGCCCCGCCTGCTGGAGCAGCGACCGCATGGCGGTAAACAGCGTGAAGGTGAAGGCCATCATCGCCTCCGGCGTGCGCTGGAAGGCGGTAACGAGACCGGTGACGGCGGTGCCAACATCCAGACCGTCACCGCAGGCCAGGCGGGTGCTTGAAATCCCCTCGCCCAGTCGAACCTCGCCGTCGGGCTTCATGCCGGTCAGCCCCCCTCCCGCGGCGAAGGCCGGGGAGGGAAGATCGTACCAACCTGAGGTATCCAAAAAGGAACCGTAGGCGCCGCGTGCGATGATATTATCAGCCTGGTCACACAGGTAGCTGCCGACCCATCGGCGGGCCTTGCTGGGTGTCGTTTCATAGCGACAGGCGTAATCGCACGCCTCGAAGTTCAGCTGCCGTAGGTGGTTCCCGAACACCAAGGTGAACTCCGGCTTGTCGCGGCCGACGATGGTGTAAGCAATCTTGATGAGCTGCGACTTCGGCTCGGAGGGGTTGCCGTATACACCGAGGACCTCCGGGACAAAATTCGTCAGACAAACGTCATTTCGATATAATCTACCATTAGCGATCGAATACTCGGACACGATTCACACCTTCCTTTCACTTGCCGGTCAGCCGCATGCCGACCTCAGCCACGCCACTATTGAGCCGATTTCGCTCGGCGGCAGTGCTCAGCAGGATCATCTGGCGCAGGATCTCGTTCTCTCGGCTCAGGTAACCGGCCTGCCAGATCGCAGCCTCCGCCCGCCTCTTGGCGATCTTCAGCTGCTTGCCTTTCTTTTTCTTCGCGTGCTTTTTCCTCTTACCCCGGAAGTCAGAAAAGTACGGGACGGACGGCATGGCGGAGAGAGTGGACGGTACGTCTGGAGCAAAGTTGTCGATCATTTTGAAGTTCTCCTTCCAGTAAAAAGATTTGTCCCTCTGCGAGGCGACGGGGATATTTTACAGGAGGAAGACCGGCTTTCCCAAAGTTTTGCTCCCCGAGAATAAATCAAACATTTGCAGCCAAATATTCCGTATGTGCAGCTTAAATGCAGCATTTTGGGGAATTTTTAGGAGGACACGATATGGCTTTGCGGCGAAAAATTCAATTCAATGGGACGTTTTTTCAAGAAGAAAATTGGATACCGGCAGCGGAGCTGTTGAAAAAGTATCGATGCACTCGCCTGCAGACACTTGCGGAGACGAACTACTCGAAGCTCGGCGCGATCGTTGCGCCTGGGGGTGTCGTGACAAAGCCGCTATGCCGCGCGCTTCTGACCGATGAGGGGCTGTTGTTCGCACAGACCCGGGAGAAGGGCTACCCGCCCCCGTACTCCAGAAGATGGTTCGAAACAACGCACCGTTTAGATCTGGCACTGGGCCGAATGGATCTGACGGACTCCACCGAGGCACCGGATGACGAAACTGCCAAACGGATGCTGCTGGATCTGGCAGCGCGCGTGTGGAAGGAGAACACAGATACTGAGGATAAGCTCATACGCGAGTGCCTGGAGCACCTCATAGATCACTGCGGTTCGATCGAAGTATTTTCACAGGTGAAAATCGAGAATATTGACAGGCTATACTACTTTATAAAGGCAACGGGAAATGAGACCCCCTACGCCGTGCAGGCAGAGATGGAAACAAGCGAGGGGAAGGGTCTGTATACCTGCGCAGCGGAGCCACGGAACTGTGCGGTCATCCTGCCGACGGGAGAGACCTTTTGCCTGCGGGAGGTGCAGGCGGCGCTTACGCCCAATGAGCTGCGTGTGTTCCTCGTCAGCGTTCTTCGCCGGTGCATCCAGCAGGCAGGAGAAATGGTATCCGCTCGGCTGACATACCGGCAGATGGTCGCGGAACGCCAGGCGGCCTGTATGCAGGAGCAGATCTACGACTACTATAAAGAAGATCTGAAAGCCTGGCGGTCGGCACAAGAAGTGCTTGATAAAGTATGTGCTCCGGATATAGAGCGGTATCAGACGCACCGCCTCTCGCAGTACCACGGAGGGCCGACGAAAGACCTGGATGTCGACCTGAAAAACTGCCTGCAAAAGTATATCCAGGCGCAGGGGCTGACCGGGAAGACGCAGATGCAGGACGATCAGGCCGCCCTGCTGGCGGATTACTTTACCCGAGTGTTTATCGAAGGGCGGAAGGCGTCTCCGGCTTTTTTGGATCAACCATGGGTCATTTTTCAGCTCGTGCGCATATCGCCATTCCACCGGCTGTTTGAAGAGGTACCCGTGCTGACGATCCCTCAGGCGGTGCAGATGGCATGCGTTGACCTGCCCCGTCCCTTCTCAGAAGGATGCTGCCTTGAGCACGACCGGGAACTGTACTTCTCGATCCTGGAGATCTGTAGACGGGGCTGTGAAATGCTGGGCGTTCATTTCCCTTATGAGGCCTGGAGAAACTTGTGGCCGTGTATCGAACAGAGCAGCCGCTGTGTGCAGTTCCGGCCGGAAGATCTGCTGACGCTTCCATCGGTTTTCGGCGTTACGGCGAGGAACACCAAACGGTACGCACCGCACAGCAAAAAGCGGGACCTGGACAAATATTTTGGGGAAGCAATGGATCAATGGCTCTCCGATACCCTGCATACAGAATTTTCCAATTTTGCTCCGCAGCTGTGGCGTGGGCTGTATAATAATATATTAGCGGCAAAGTGCAAGCACAGCAGAAGCCATGCAGAGCAGTTTATCCACGACTTTATAGGCCCTTATGAAAAGCTGTTTATCGATCCGGCGGCAGATGAGGCGGATGTGATCCAACTGGTGCAGGGTTTAAACGGAAGATTTGAGTGGAACAGGTTCTCGTATATCCCGACCGAGGCAGCGCTGACGGAATATCTTAGAAAAGGCGGCATCCGGGTCGTGCAGACAAAGCTGCAGGAAGAACTGAATAAAAGCATCGCAGATGGCGAGGAGGTAAATGTTGTTTACTCCATCGAAGTGAAGGCGTTCCTGAGCCGTTTCAAGGACAGCGCAAGCGATTTTGGGAAAGCCAAATGGAAAGGCCCGCTGGCCACCAATGATATCAGGACGGCGATCATGGAACGGGCGCTGCTGCAGATGACATGCGCCCGGGCGCAAATGAAGCTGATTGGCTATATCGCCCGGGCGTTGGATAGAGAAAAGCGGTAACCGGGACTATGCGGGTAACCGATTTTCAAATGTAAAGCGCCTCCTCTTATTTACCAGTCCCAATAGGGTCACTTTTCTGTGTGCCGTCAGGTACACACTATTGGCCAGGTTCCTCCACCGGGACGCAGATTACCTTACCATTTACTCGAACGAAGAACTCCGGTTTGGCAAAGCGCTCCATCCAATAGTCCATCTGCTCGTCCGTCAGGGAGGCGAAACTCTCGCTGTCCGGCGGGGCACCACAGATGAAAAACGTGCCCGCGATAACATCGTAAATTTCTCCCTCCTCATCCCGCAGGGCGCGGTTCAGGGGCAGACCCAGCAGCTTGCCCTCGTCATTACAGATCAGGGCTGCGTCTCGTCCTCCTGGTTCGTAGACAGCTTCAATAGTACCGCCAACACGACGCTGCATAGCTCCAAGGCTATTTTCCAATTCAACTTCATATGGACTCCTTTCCGGTTCTACCATTATGACTCTCATGTTTCACATTTCCCCACAACACATCAGTTCCTCGATCTCCTCCGGACACATGCCGTAGTGCAGAAAGGCGTCGATGTCATGGGGATCGTACCCATAGGCAGGCGCTACGGATTTCAGATCACGAACGTACTCCGTGTCCTCGGCGTATACGTCCCAATGCGGCCAACGGAAAGACATTGCGCCATTCCACAGATTACTGGTATCGAACTGCTCCACGGTATAGCGGCCATGCCGGTCGATGCGCAGGATATCCCCCTCCTTCATCACTACCTCCAGCGGGCGCTCTGCGCGGGGCAAACCCTTCTTGAGGCCCTTTTTCAGGATCACTTCCGTGCTGGCATAGGCGAATAGCCCCAACCGCGGGAAGTGGTACAGCGCCAGCGGATTGTTACCCTTTATAATGTAGAGGTTGTCCCGCCCGTCCAGAATCGTCAGTGTCAGGGTACCTTCCAGGGCTTCTGCTGCGGTGCGGATGGTGGAGAAGTTCAGCTTACCCTGCTGCTCCAGCAGCTGTACGGCGACGTAGGAATCCGTCTCAATGTTGGTATCGGGCAGTTTTCTCTCCTGCCGCAGCTCCTTGTCGTTATAAAGGACTCCGTTGTGCGCCAGGGCGAAAGGGATAGCCGCCGTGCCTACGAACGGGTGATTGTTGCAATTTTTCTTCTCGTCGCCCTGGGTAGTCATGCGGGTATGCCCCATGATGCAGCGAGTGTTCTCCGGCAGGCGGAAGCGCATCAGGTGGGCGGGCCACGGGCGTTTATACACCGCCAGGTGTCCGTCACAGTTGTAAGCGATGCCGGTGGCATCCGTGCCCCGTGCCTCGCTGGCGGTGGCCAGTGCAGAGATCAGGCGGCGTTTCTGAGCGGCAGTCAGGCTACCCCTATAGTCACAGATTCCAAATAAACAGCACATTTCAGATTTCCCCCTCTGCCTCAGTCGGCTCATTAACATATAAGTTGCGTTCCTTCAGGTACTGAATCAGCTCCGGCTCTTTGATACCGCTGACGAAGCTGCTCCAAGAAAGGTCCCGCAGCTCGTCGTCGGACAGATGAATTGCCACGTCGCAGATGTGATCGACCATCTGCAATGTGGCGAGGAGTGTAGTCAATTTCAATGTACCACGAAACATGCGGAACTCGATGGTATCGCAGTTGTTCAAATTCACGCAGGTGTACCGGCTCCCGGACCCCTTTTTCACGTGCTCCAGCATCTCGTCAGGGCGGTCACGATAACCATACCGGGCCGCCCACTGATCCATCTGGCGCTGCGTTCGGCGGGAGAACCGCAGCAGTTCCCGCCAGTGACACTCCACAAAGAACAGCACACGGGCGATGGCGCTGTCCTGGGCATCATAGGTATCCCCGAAGGCTTTCCGGGACACATGGACGTGCAAGCCGCAGGTGCCTGCCTGGTGAGAGAGATAACCCTGCGCGACGGCCTCGTGCAGAACCTCATCCCACGGCATTTCGCGGAGCTGATACTCCAGCGACATGGGATGCGTGACGATCTCAAAGCCGTCGTCCAGACTGCCATCGTGCTTGCAGTAGGCAAAAGAGTGCTTCCGGTTGGCGATGTTCAGCAGGGTCGAGGCGTTCTCGTTGTCCTCGCCCGCGCCGTCGATCTCCAGCTCTACGCCGAAGAAGCGAGGTCCGGTACCGTAGAAAATGGGACGGGGCTTGAAGTAATAGTCGTGGATAGGACTGCTTTCAACGGCGGAGCAGCAGTCGCTGCAATAGGGATCATCGTTGTCGTAGGGGTACCAGCACTCGTCCAAGGAGATGAGGCTTCCACAGCGGGTGCATCGGGTGTAGTTGCGGTCGTAACAGTCGGGGCAAAGGGGCGAGGCCGCTGTGTTGCAGTTGTCCCGATGCCAGAACCGGGTGCCGCAGTCGGCGCAGATCTCTGTCATGCTATCCAGACAGTCCGGGCAAAGCAGACGGTCATGGAACTCGATCAGGTTCTCGGCGGTACAGCCGCAGCGGGAACAGGTGCGAATAGGGATGGTCATAGCGAAATTCCTCCAGAATATAGAAATAGGCCCCCGGGAATTACCCGGAGGCCTTCATCAATATAATATATATTCGGAGGAGTGGGGAGGATCGGATTAAGTGGCCGCATGAAGGCGGCGGGGAAGTACTCCAGCATAGCGGACACCGTCAGAGAAAACGGGAACGGCTATCGGAGAGAAGGAATACTCACGGACTGCCGCTGGATTTTTTTTGCGCCCGTAGGACACAGATCATATCCCGAAAGCGGCACCCAACATTTTCCTGCGAGGCCACACAGCGGCTCACAGGCGGCAATACGGGGGAAATATGGGGTGAGGTGCTGTGTGAACCTGACGGGGCACTTCTGGCGTTGGAAGTGCTGCACGCTGAGAGCAAAGGAGAGGTGTGACCGACGGCCACACCTCTCCTTGAAGATTATTCTGCTGCGCACAGCAATGCATTGATATCGGTTTCGATTTTTTCGGAAGGCTGTGCCCAGATCACATACCTGTCACCGCCTTGTGCGTCCGGCGTCCACACAGTCCGGCCCTTTTCATTAAAACGAACGTGACCGGGGGCAGACAATTTGTAATGCGGGCAGTTATCGTTGATGGCATGCTCTACCGTAAGAAGATCCCAGCTATAAGGTGCTGGGCGATCATCTTGCGGACTTGCTGTTTTGTCGTCTTCAGCAGTGCGGCGGTCTCCGCCACGGTCAGCAGCTCCATCATGCCCAGGGGCCCTCATCCTTCTGGCTGCCCGAATTCTTCCGGTCCTCATGGTATAATGTGTGATGGAGCTTGCGAAGGTCGTAGCGGGTAAGGCCCCATTCGCCGACCTCATTGCGCTGGGGACGGATCGCATACGCCTCACACTTTTCTTTCAGCGTCAACTTGTCGAATTCGAGCAAATGGCAGACGCGCTTTAGCGTATAGAATTCGTCGTCCAGCGTTCTGTAATCTATGTAAGCAATAGACATTTTTGCCTCCTGGTAAGGTGAGATAGATTTTGCTTCAACAGATTTGATTTTCTGTGCGCAAGTCACCCTACATTATATTATTGTTAACTGACTCACGATAAAATTCTTCAAATCATTCGCCTTCAAGAAGGATCATAAGCATAAATAGGGAAGAAAAAGAGCATGATTCAGAAATCCTAAAGTTCAGAGCAAAACCGGAAAGTGCTACTTCTATGATAAATATACACAGGCATTCGGCATGGGATACTTCTCTTCACTTCATCACCCGTCGTAGCTACGTTGTGGCCACGCCGACAAAACGCCTCTTTCGCAGCGTGGCCACGATGTAGCTACACACAACTTACACATGTCTGCGTCTTTATAGCAGCTCGCTTAAGGGTGGCAGCTCCTCGTATACACCGCTGTTTGTCAGCGTGATCGGGCTGATCCCCTTCTTATTGCAGGCTTTCAGAAGGCTCTTCTGCTTCCGCCGATTCAGCCCGAAGTGCGACGCGGTCTTCTCCAGCGCCGCGCCCAGGTCGTGGCAATCGCTCACTTTCTTCAGCAGATAGAGGATCCGGGTTCTTGTTTTCTCACCACGGATCGCCTGCGCCTGAGCAACAGCAGTTTCATACCGTTGATACGCTGTGCCCACAGGCTGCATACGACGCAGATACCAGCAGAGGATGCCTTTTCTTTTCTTGAAAATCGTATGGATGATGTCCCACGAAGAACTGTACGCCTTTGCCGGTACCCACTTCTGAATCGCCTTTTGCCGAAGCTGTGCCTCAATGCGCAGGATCCGCTTGCCGATCAGCGCATGGGACAACTGCCCGATCATCTGAAGCTGCGCCGTCTTGTCATAGGCAAATATCGCCCCTTGCTTACAGCTCTGCTTGTACGAGTGACGGTTGGCCTCGCGGCAATCCCGCGCCTTCCTGTCCTCCTCCTTGAACCAGTCGGCTTTGTAGTGGGGTAAAATTCGGCTCTTTTTGATGATCCGCAGGTATTCCGCCACAAGTCCCGCATCATCAAATTCAAGGTTCGCCGTGATATCCACCCTTGATAACGACAGCGCCTCCGGCGGCAGCTCCAACCGCACCTTTGCCAGCTTGTTGGCAAGGGTGTTTTCCATGGCCCGGAAGCTCTTCTTTGTGGGCTGCCAGAGTTTAGAACGATCCTTCTCACCCAGCACCAGTGTTGGATGCACGATCAGCGAGAGTCGCCAGGGAGTTTTCGCCGTTTTCTCTATCTGGAGCTTCACCCCCTGGTCGGCAAAGCAGTCCGAGCTATAGTGACAGCACTCCCTAAAGTAGTCGCTGCAGTGTTTCCGAAAGCCCTTTCGCTTCTTCAATTCAGAAAGCAAGGCGTCCTTCTGCGCAGCGCTCAGGATGCCTGTGTAATTCACAGAGTCGATCCCCAACTCAATATGCGTCTTCATCGTCTGGCCTCCCTTTTCTCGCGCTGGCAGGTGCTGCAGTAGCGGCAGACCGTATCCCGCTCCTGTCCCAACTCGGCGAGGATCAGGTTGGTCAAGCAGCGGCGCTCATCTTCGCAGATCTCCTTCAGCCGGTCCAGGCGATGCAGTTCCTTTCGCCGCGCTTCTTTTTCTGGAATATTTTGCAGCAGATAATATCGGGTCTGGTAGTCTTTGGGGTTATAGATCAGCACACAGTGCGCTGACTGGCCTTCCCGGCCTGCACGACCCGCCATCTGATAGAGCTCAGAGGCGGATGCTGGCATGTTGAACAAAATTACCAGATCGACGTTGTGCAGATCCACACCCATGGCCAGTGCGTTGGTGGCCACAATAATGTGCTTTTCGCCGGCCAGCAGTTGCTTTTCGCTGTGTTTATCCCGGCCATGATATATCGCAACATCACCGGGATAGTCTTTATCCAGTTCCTTGGCCACCGCCTTCACCGCGTCAGTGGTCGAACAGAATATGATCGTGGTGTGCGCATGATACTTGCGGAGGTATTTCCGGGTCAAACGCAGCTGCTCCTGACGCGATGGGGCAAGGTATTTCAGAAAATGAAGATTGCTGCGATACAGATCCTGCTGCAGCACCTTGCCGTCTTTCATCCCCAGTAGCTGAGCAATCCGCTCCCGATCCTCCGGTGGAGCCGAGGCCGTCATTGCCAGAATCGTGGGGTGTGATCGCATTCGTTCTACGAAATCGCCGATCTTCAAGTAATCTGCGCGGAAGGAATTGCCCCATGCGGATACGCAGTGGCACTCGTCCACCACCAGCAGCCAGACCTGATCGGCTACCCAATTTGGGAGCACTGCCAACCGCTCCGGCGAGACATACAGCAAGGTAATATTACCGGCCTTGAGCTGCTGATACACCAGCTGTTGCTGTTCCTTTGACTGGGTAGAGTCGATGTGCGCCGCACGGATGCCGAGTTCGCAAAGCTTGTTCACCTGATCATGCATCAGCACCGTCAGCGGCTCGATGATAAGCGTCAGCTTATCATGGTGGATTACGGCGGGGATAATGCCGCATAAGGACTTCCCCGACGACGTGGCTGCTATCAGCATGGTATCCTTATGGTCCAGAATTCGATTGACCACCTTTGCCTGATGCTTGCGCAGCTTGGTGATGCCCAATGTACGCATGGCGTCTTTTACCATTGGCCTGAGCTTCATAAGAGTTCCTCCTCACAAATCGTATTAATATTTTGTTGGGGGATTTTATTTTAAAAATAGTCTGTGGTGACCAAAAGGAAAAGGTTCACTCAATGATAGATAGGAATTGATAATTGATCTCAACCTGTCCGGGAGCGGTGTTCCACATAAAAAAGTGCTGGATTAGTAAAAAACATGTGTTAAAAGAGATACCAATTAGGCAAGCTGCGCAGCGTTTTATTTCGCATCAGTACAAAAACGCCGGTGGGAGCGGTGGGAATTCCCACGTCCCACCGGATGATAAAGTCAAAATGTGAATTCTCACTGACGGCGCGGGCGTAATCCTTGCATTTTACGGGAAAATGTGCTAATGTACCGGCGTTGATTCTTTCTGCCTTTTACGAGGCTCTGCGAGGTATCTATGAAGTTGTTACAATGGTGCAAGGCCAACGCCATGCCGGTGATCGCGGTGCTGGCCGCGGCGGTGACAGCGGTGTTCGTGCCGCCGGACTCGGCCTATCTGGGCTACTACGATGTGAAGACGCTGTCCTGCCTGCTGTGTGTGCTGGCGGTGGTAGGTGCTCTGCGAAGCGTGGGGCTGTTCCCGCTGCTGGCGCAGAAGCTGGTGCAGGTGTTTCACACCACCCGCGGCGCGGTGACGGCGCTGGTAGGCATCACGTTGGTTGGCTCCATGCTGCTGACCAACGACACGGCACTGCTGACATTTCTGCCCCTCAGCTGGTTTGTGCTGGAGCGCACCGGCCAGACGAAATGGACGGCGC